>Ga0100390_10004219_pt1 | contig 12438 bp, 10 predicted proteins | sample CryGeymeta201514_FD_81540 | JGI IMG/M metagenome (GOLD analysis project Ga0100390, IMG submission 81540) | Groundwater microbial communities from Crystal Geyser aquifers in Utah, USA - Crystal Geyser metaG 2015-14 | ecosystem: Environmental > Aquatic > Deep subsurface > Groundwater | place... | reverse complement strand
GAGCGCGATGCGGCCGCCCATCAGTTCTGTCAGGCGGCGGCTAATCGCCAGCCCCAGCCCCGAGCCACCAAAACGCCGGGCGGTGGAGTTGTCTTCCTGTTCGAAAGGCTGAAACAGCTTGGCCTGACGCTCCAGCGGAATCCCGATACCTGTATCCGAAACCGCAATCTGGCACTGGTCCTCCTGCCTGCTGATATCCACCAGAATATGGCCTTGCTCGGTAAACTTAACGGCATTGCCGACCAGGTTGATAAGGATCTGCCGCAGCCGACCCGGATCACCCATCTGCCAGCGTGGTAATTTCGGATCGATCCGCACCAATAGCTCGATTTGACTGCCCGCGACGCGGGCGCGGAAGGGTTCCAGGCTACTATAGATCAGGCCGGGCAGATCAAAGCGGACGTCCTCGATGGTCATCTTGCCGGATTCGATGCGCGAGAAATCGAGAATGTCGTTGATAATTGTCAGCAGGTGCTCCGAGGAGCGCACGATCGTGCGGGTCCATTCCTGTTGCTGGCTATCCAGCCCGGTGCCCAGTAGCAGCTCGGACATCCCCAGCACTCCGTTCATCGGGGTGCGAATCTCGTGGCTCATGTTTGCCAGGAAAGCAGACTTGGCGCGATTGGCACCCTCGGCCCGCTGCCGGGCCTGCTCCAGCGAATGCTCCACCACTCGCCGCTTCATTACACTGACGAGCGATTGCACGAAAATAGTGAGAAGTTTCTGCTCGTCTTCGCCGTAGTCACGATGCTGCCTGACCGAGTCAAACCCGGCAAATCCGATGCACTTCCCCTCGTCCATCATCGGAATGACGATCAGACTGAGGATGTCCTGAATCTCCAGCAGTTGGCGCAGCCCGCTGTCTGGCGGCAGTGCCAGCACGTCCGGGATCAGAATGATTTCGCCCCGCCGGGTGGATTCAACCCAGTCAGGAATGGTTGCATTTGGAACATGCTGCAGCTGCTCAATTTGGGGTGTGATACCTGCGGCACACCACTCATAGGTATTGCAGGAGCAATCGTTGTCATCGTCGTATTCAAACAGATAAACGCGGTCCGCATCAATGAATCGGCCCAGCTTTTCCAGCGCCCGGTCAATCTCCGCCTCCAGCTGATCCACCGGCAAGCTGATAAAGGTGCCGGATAGGTCCATCAACAAGGCCTGCATCCTTGAAACCCGCATCAGATTCCGCTCGGACTCTTTGCGCGCGGTGATATTGATCCCCATGCCCTGATAGCCCAGCAAAGCTCCATGGCTATCCTGGATGGGCATCGCGGTGGTGCTGATCCAGATCATTTGACCGTCTTTTGTGTTTACCGGATATTCGAGGTTTTCAATTGGAGCGATACGTTCGAATTGCTCCAACACCTGCTGTTTAAAGGCGGCTCTGCCCTCGGGGGGATGCAAGTCGTAACAGTAAAATTTACCCGTGAGTTCTGCCGCTTGATAACCGATCACCGTCGCTGCGGATTGACTGATGAAGGTGTATAGGCCGTCTGAATCAACTTCCCACAGAAATGCATGGCTCTGCTCCGCCAGCTGGTCAAAGCGCTTATTGCTGAGGTGTAATTCAACCTGTTTTGAAATGAGCTGCCGCTGCGATTGACGCACCAGCATGATCGTTGCCCCCAGCATCAGTAATAAAATGATGCCTGCCGGCAGGGCGGCGCGGGCGGCCACCATCCACTTCCAGTGATACGCCGCAAAGTCAATGCCCAGAACCGCGACCAGCTCGCCGGAGTCGGGATGATTGAGCGGGACCAGTGCGGTAATCCAGGTGCCCCACTCGTCGGTCACCGGACCCACGACTCGTGCCTCGTTTCGATCAAATACCTGCAAATACGCTGCCGAAACATCGGCATAAATCTGTCCGGCAGGAGACTCATCCTCGGAACCCGCCGGTTCATTATCCGCAAAGAAGAAGACGCGCCCATCCGCTTTGCGCCCCATCAGGTAAACAAAGCGGCATTTTGGATTGGCGCTGCGAATGTTGGCCAGTTGCTGCTTTAGCCGGAGATACGCTGCCGTGTTTAGATCGGCGGAGCTGCCGCTCAGTGCGTCAATTTGCATGGTATCCAGCGCACCAGCGACCATCTCCGCTCCAGTCAGCAGGTCCGTCCGCATATCGCTGTCGGTCTTGCGGCCCATCCAGAAGATCATGGCTAGTCCGAGTAAAAAGCAGAGCGAGATGGACAAAGTGGTTTGTGTGCGACGCATGACAATATGATGGACGAGCGATGACGGGGATCCTGACAAGTGGGTGCCGGGCATGCGCTTAGACCAGCTCGGCGATCGAGCCGAAGTCGGCATCGTAGAGGCGCTTGTAGGTGCGCACGGCGAGGCCGTCGGTGAGTCCGGCCACGTAGTCGCAGAGGCGGCGGTAGCGGCCGCTGGTATCGGCTTCATGGTCCATCAGCTCCAGCACCTGAGGGGAAAGGATACGCAGGCCTCCGGCCCCACCCTCGGCGCAATGCTCGGCCAGCCCCTGAAAAAGCCGTTCCAGGATGTGGCCGCCCTTGAATTCGATTTGCTGCAGCTGGGTGGACCTGAAAATGAGGTGGAGGGCGATTTGTTTGTAGAGTTTGCTTTCGGCTTTGACAGCAGGGTCGATCTTGAGGTCGAATGCGTGCCGCTGGGTCCGGTCGCTGAGGAAGCCTGCGCGGCGCACCAGCGAGCAGCCGTGGACAAAGCGGCCGATCCGGCTGCCGAAATAGGGCTCGTAGCGGTTTTCGCGAATCACGCGGCAGAGGGTTTCGATCTGTTGCGCCTGCGCTCCGTGCAGCACCTGCGCTTCGGCCCAGTAGTTGAGGCTGCCAGCGGTGATGTAGCGCGCGTGGATCCCGTCCACGATATCGTGGAGTGAGTAAGCGGTATCGTCGGCCCAATCCATGATCTGGCATTCGATACTCTTGAAGGCGTTCAGGGCGGCAGGGCTTTGTAAATTCGCCGGTGGCTCCTGTCCGCCGAAGATGGTATCCCGCCACTGAATATGATCGTCATAGATAAAATGATTTTCCGGCGCGGCTCCGGTGGCTGCGAGGTGTTCCCGGTGCAGTGCCTTGTATTTCATCACCCCGTCGAGAAAGGCGCGGGTGGGGGCGATGCCCTTGGTGCGGCCAGGGCGTTCGTAGATCAGTTCGGTCAGGATGCGCAGGGTCTGGCCGTTGCCCTCGAAGCCGCCGTGGGCGGCCATCAGTTCGTTGAGCTTACGCTCGCCGATGTGGCCGAAGGGCGGGTGCCCCAGGTCGTGCGCCAGGCAGACGGCTTCGGTCAGGTCCGGGTCGATGTAGAAGTCCTCCGTCAGCAGGTCGGAGCTGCCCCGCAGGAATTTGCAAATCGAGCGCCCGATCTTGGCGACCTCGATGGAGTGGGTCAGCCGGGTGCGGTAAAAGTCGTATTCGCCGGATTGGAAAACCTGGGTCTTCGACTGCAAGCGCCGGAAGGGGTAGGAGAAGACGATGCGGTCGCGCTCGATTTCAAAGGCGGTGCGGTATTCACTGGAGTCCGGCTTCCCGCTCTCCGGAAAGCGTTCTAGGTCAAAACTATTGTAGAAACGATTTTGCATGCGCTTAGAACTTGTCTAAGTCATTAAGTCAGGGTAGAAAGTAAAAAAATTGCACAACCATGAAATACTCTACTTATTTTACTTTATTGATCGCGGTCTGTCTCAGTCAGCCGTATCAGGTAGAAGCCCGAATCGGTGACAGCTTAGCTGATTTCGAGCGCCGACTATTTTCTGCCGGCGGCATTGCTTATCCGAAGGAAGAGGAGGAGGGAAAGCAGAGCCGTCGCCCCCCATCGGGGCCTTACTCACAATATTTGGATTATCTCGGAAGTTCGGCCGAAGCACGTATCTATTTCAAATCGGATGATGGGCAACGGCCCAGGCAGGTGGAGATCGCTGCAAAAAAATTAGGCTCCGGCTGGGAGGTGCATGTGCTCTTTGTCAGCGGAAAATCCGTGCTGGAACTCTACAAGCGCGTGGGCGGCAGTACGAGTGAATATGAAACCAATGCGCTGCTCGGGCTCTTGGGTGGTGGTGGCTTTTGGAAAGAACCGGAGCCGCCGGTAGAGGGCGAAGAAGCACCGCCCAGCGCCTTTGGCTTTGATTATGTGCGCAATGACGGAGAGGTGCGCGCCAAGAAGAGCGGTGGCGGGTTGATGGTTTTTCGGCGGCAACTGGATGAGTATCTGGCCAAGAAGCATGATTCCACGCTGCAGGAAAAAGCACCGGTCAGTGTGCAGGGTTTTTGAATTGCGATTCCAAGCTGGGACTTTGTTGCCTTATCCGCCGCTCCGGTGGAGGTCAGCGGTAGGCAGCAGGTATCGACTGGATGGGACGGTAGCGTATATTGCGGTAGAAGATTTCCGCACCCTCCGATTGCAGGATGATGGGCCCGGAGGTAACCGGACGGGGCGTTGCACCATCTATTCGGAAGGGGCCGTGGAGCCGCATGACTACTTGGCCGTTGACGATATGAATGGCCTCCGGCCCGACGCAGACCAGTTCGATGGTGTTCCATTCACCTGTGGGATTTTCGGCATCGGGCGACTTGATGCAGCGTCCGCTTTGCCCCGGAATTTGGGAAAAGAAGGTCCACGTGCCTTTGGGGTCATAGACGTAAGCCGGGGATTTTAGTGATTTGTCGAAGCGTGCGCGCACGCTGATGGCCGAACCGATCGAGTAGAGATCACCGCAATCGCCTTGCTGGATCTGTAATTCAATCGAGCGCGACCAGTTGCGACTTTCGTCCTCGGCTTTGCTGTGGGCGTGATAGAGGAGTCCACTGTCGCGGGGCGTCTCCGGCTTTTCACGCGGTGGCCATTTCTTCCCCCCCCATTTGAATTGAAGACTTAGGTGGTAGTTTTCCAAGGATTCCTCGCTGCGGAGTTCACCGAAGATCTCACCGGAAATGCGGATGGCGGGTGCCCCGTCAACCGACACGATCTCGAAAACCCGCAGAGGATCGCAGTCGATACCGACATCCTCGAGGTAGCGGCCCTCGGCGTCACGCGTGAGGCCGCGCACCGTTGTGTCGCGATGGGGCTTGTTGAGCCAAGTGCTCCAGCCACTGAAATCCTTTCCGTTCCAAAGGGAAACCCATCCCTGGTTGTTGCTGCTTTCTTGAGCAGACGTCAGACTTGGAACCAGTGCCAGCAGGCTAATCGGGAGTAGGGATGGTATTTTCATTATCGCCCGAATTACAATCGGGTGAGGCGCAAATTGCAAGGTGAGCAACTGGAGATATTTCAGCTTCGGGCCAGGGAATGTGGCAACGCTCGTTGATCAATCCTGTTTTTTGTTCTCCAGACTTGTCGTGGGAAATGTGGCGAATAGGTTATCGAATTTTATATTATGGCAAAAGACTGGTTAGCGGGCATTGAAGATGAATACGACGTGGTCGTCGTCGGCTCCGGCTTGGGCGGACTGACCGGCGCGAACTACCTGGCGAAGAACGGGCACAAAGTGCTGCTGCTGGAGCATCACTACCAGTTCGGCGGGCTGGCCACCTGGTTTAAACGCCCCGGCGGACATATCTTCGATATTTCGCTGCACGGCTTCCCCTACGGCATGGTCAAAAGCTGCCGCAAATATTGGACCAAAGAGATCGCCGATTCCATCCACCAGCTCAAGGATGTCCGCTTCATCAATCCGCAGATGAATGTTTGGACCACTTTCGACCGCGAGGATTTTACCAATATTCTGGTCAACGACTTCCAGGTGGACCGCGAGCAGGTCGAGGCCTTCTACACCCACCTGCGGCAGATGAACTTTTACGACGACCACAGCCAGACCACAGGTGAAATGTTCGAAGAATTCTTCCCCGGTCGCAGTGACGTGCACCGGTTGCTGATGGAGCCGATCTCTTATGCCAACGGCTCGCATATTGACGATCCGGCCATTACCTACGGCATCGTCTTTTCCAACTTCATGAGCAAGGGTGTCTTCACCTTCCAGGGCGGCACCGACACTTTGATCAAGAAGATGGTGGCCGAGCTGCTGCAAAACGGCTGCGAGGTGCGCAAGTGCGCGCTGGTTGATGGCATCGACGTCGAAGACGGCAAGGTGGTCGGCGTGCGTGCCCGCAGTCAAAATACCGGCGAGGTAGAGTTCCCCGCGCGCCGTATCCGTTGCAAAGCCGTGCTCTCCAACGCCAACGTGCGCAACACCATCGAATACCTCGTCGGCGAGAACAAATTCGACCACGCCTTCGTGGCCGAGGCCAGAGCCGTGCGCAACAACACCAGTTCCTGCCAGGTCTATATGGGGATCCAGAAGGGCGAGACGATTCCCAACATCGGCGACCTCGTCTTTACCTCAAAAGCCCCCGAGTATTCCATCGACGAGCTGACCTCGATCCACACCAGCAGCCACACCTTCTCGGTCTATTATCCGGAGACGCGCCCGCACCTCTCCCAGGACCGCTACACCGTGGTGGCTTCGCTCAACGCCCGCTGGGACGAGTGGAACGACCTCAGCGACGAGGAATACGAAGCCGAAAAAGCCCGTATGTGCGAAGAGTGCGTGGCCAGCCTGGAGACCTTCATCCCCGGCGTGCGCGACAAGATCAACCACATCGAAGCCGCCACCCCCCGCACCGTCAACCGCTACACCAAGTCCATGCAGGGCACCTCCTTCGGCACCAAGTTCGAGGGGCTCAAAGTCTCCATGGAACTGCCCGACCAGATCGCAGGCCTCTACCACGCCGGCTCCGTCGGGATCATCATGTCCGGCTGGCTCGGCACCATGAACTACGGGGTGATCACCGCCAACAAGATGGATAAGTGGCTGTATGAAAAGGGTAAGGTCACCTCGTAGCGGCGTGATTCATCCGCCGATCTGCAATAAAGTGACTATAATAAAACTCAGCGAAGATCCCAAGCAATATGCAGGACATCCAAGCTGCGGTTGCCGGAAATCATCGTTCCGTTAATAACGGTCTCTCTCTTCAGCATATCAGTTCGGCTCCAGTCCAACTCAGCGCACCCTCGGGGAATATTTCCTGCTGGCGGGCATCAAAATCGGGCATCGAGCATCGATCCGTCGCTTCAGGAGCTGCCGCAATCAGACGAAAAAGTGGCTTGGAGCGTTTCGTTACCACCACCGTCTCCCCTGCCTCAACCCACTTGGCCAGCAAAGCGGTTTCATAACGCAGTTGTCGAAGCGTCGCTGTTTTCGTTTGTCCACAAGATGTCCACAATTATGAATTGAGCAAGCGTAAAGCTTGTTGGGGCTTGTCCGAAAGCCCATTGAAAAACCCGGAATCCACTGACTTAATCCAAATTTCTTTCCCATATCAGGCCTTCCGGTGACCACGAACTGCCGAATCGCAATTGACAGAACCATAAACATGACCATCTTTCATCAAAAATGACTACAATCAATATCAACGAAGCAAAAACCCACCTGTCACGTTATGCGAAACGCGTGAAAGCAGGTGAAAGCATCATTCTGGCCAATCGCAACAAACCCTTTGCCGAAATCCGTCCACTGCCTGCCTCAAACCCCGCGACAAAACGAAAGCTCGGGCAGCTAAAGTCCAAGATCCAGCTCGATCCTGCGGCAAATCGCGCTTTTTCAGCAGCCGATGCGGCAATCGAGGCCGAATTTTTAAACAGCGAAATCTTCCCGCCGGAAGCGAACCCATGAAACTGCTGCTGGACACTTGCACTTTCCTTTGGCTCATCGCGGCCGAACACAAATTAAGCCCCGTGGCACGCGAACTACTGGAAGCCGGTGAAAACACCTTGTTTTTACACCAAGCGTCGATCTGGGAAATTCAGCTCAAACATCAAAAAGGCCAACTGTCCTTGTCCGAGAGCCCGCAAACACTCATTCCCGAGGCCCTGCGGCTGCATCAAATCGACTGCGCCCACCTCAGTAATGAAGCCATCTGGCATCTCGAAAAACTGCCGGAGCATCACAAAGACCCCTTCGACCGCCTCCTGATCGCCACCGCCCTCTGCGAAGGCTGGAAGCTGGTGACCCCCGACCCGGAAATCGCCCGATACCCCGTCCCGGTCATCTGGTAGCTGCCAATCCCAATGCAAGCGCGAGAAAGCAAGCCGCACATCCCACACTGGAAAAAGATAAAAGAATCAATATCTGAATCAGTGAGCGTGATCTCTCTTCCATTCAAAAAATTGCACTGGAAGAAGGCAATCCGTGGTTAAAAAAACAAAACCACAGATCACCCAGATCAACACAGATACCAGCACACCGCGAAAAGAATGCATGATTCCAATCACACCACCCAAGAGATTATCGGCTCAGCCATGCATGTTCTCAACACCCTCAAGCCGGGTTTGGATGAAAAGCTTTACGGAAATGCCCTCGTTGTCGCGCTCAAGAAAAGAGGTTTCGACTGTGAGCAACAAAAGTCCCATGAAGTTCACTACGAGGGCCAACTTATTGGCAACCTCATCCCCGACTTGATTGTAAACGCTCAAATCATCGTCGACACGAAAGTGGTCTCCACCTTCAACGAATCACACATCGCGCAAATGCTGGGCTATCTGAATATAACAGGCCTGGAAACAGGCTTACTCCTCAATTTTAAATACGCAAAACTAGGCATCAAGCGAGTCACCCTAAAAGACCTCCAAAAATCATCTGTGCCCATCTGCGAAATCCGTGGTTAAAAAAAGCAGAACCACTCTCAAATGAAAGTCATCCAAATACTCCCCGAACTCAACGCGGGCGGCGTCGAACGCGGCACGCTTGAAGTCGGTAAATACCTCGTCGAACAGGGGCACGAGTCCATCGTCATCTCCAACGGTGGTCGCCTGGTTGCACAGTTGGAGGCGGAGGGCAGCCGCCACATCACCCTGCCCGTCCACAAAAAGCGCCTCAGCTCGCTCAAACAGGTCAAAGTGCTGCGCCAGCTATTCGAGACGGAGCGGCCTGACATCCTCCACCTGCGCTCCCGCCTGCCCGCCTGGCTCGCCTACCTCGCTTGGCGCAAAATGGACCCGGCGACCCGGCCCCGGCTGGTCACCACCGTGCACGGCTTCTACTCCGTAAACGCCTATTCCGCCATCATGACCAGAGGCGAGCGCGTCATCTGCGTGTCCCACAGCGTGAAAGACTACGTCCTCCAAAACTACCCCAAGGTGCCCCAGGAGAAACTCACCGTCATCCACCGCGGGGTGGACCCGCTGGAATATCCCTATGGCTACCAACCCGCCCCCGAATGGCTGGCGCAGTGGCAGCAGGACTATCCCCAGCTGGTGGACAAGTTTATCGTCACCCTGCCAGGGCGGATCACCCAGCTCAAAGGTCATACTGATTTTATTCAGCTGTTCGAATCACTCGACCCGGAGCATTTCCACGGGCTGATCGTCGGTGACGCGCATCCCAAACGCCGGGAATACGCCGAATCACTCCGGCAAACGATCGCGGACCAGGGCCTCACCGACCGCATCACTTCCACCGGGCACCGCTCCGATCTGCGGGAGATTTTTGCGGTTTCCGATGCCGTGCTCTCACTCACCAGCCAGCCCGAATCCTTCGGTCGCACCACGCTGGAGGCGCTGGCCGTGGGCTGCCCCGTCCTCGGCTACCAGCACGGCGGCGTCGGGGAAATTCTCGACGCTCTTTTTCCGCTGGGCAAAATATCCGTCGGCGATACAGAGACTCTGGCGCAGACCCTCCGGGCATGGAAGGCAGACAAGCCAAAGCCGCAGGCCCAAAGTATCTTTACCCTGGAGAACATGTGCCGACAAACTCTGAACGTCTATAAGGAGCTGATAAAGTGAGGGGGAATTGACCGCAAGGTGGTAGCGCAGGTGCGTCCCGAACGGCACTACCTGAAGGCGATAAAGTGAAGCATGTGTAGCTGCACCGCGGTAACGTAGCTGCGCGCTTCAGCCGCAGCTTGGACGGGTCTGGGGTCCATGGAGCAGGCGCGGGCTATAAGACACCGCGCTACGGGGTAAAACTGCTTAAGGTAGCGCAGGTGCGTCCCCGCACCGCAGGAACGTCCGCAATGCCCGGCACCCAAAAGAGCATAGCGGATCGTTAACAAAGATACAGCCGCAAGGTGCGCCGCGGGACGCGGTCGCGCTACCCGGATGAAACAGCGTTTAGTCCGTACTAAAAATTGCACCCATGCAGCAAAATGCACCTCAACGAACTACGCCAATTCGCAAGTGCCGGATCCGGGCGGCATTATTTTGACTTGGCAGTCGCAGCAGCGTTCAACAACCTTGGCTCCAATGCCCAACGCACCGACCGACCCGTCCGAAAAACCCGCCCCCATCACCCGTATCGCCATCGTCGGCCTCGGCTACGTTGGGCTGCCGCTGGCCATTCAATTCTGCAAAGCCGGGCTGCAAGTGGTCGGGCTGGACGTCGATGCAAAGAAAATCGACACCCTGCGCGCGGGCCGCTCCTACATCGGCCACATTCCCGGCCGCCTGATCGAGGAACTGCGTGATCAGGGGCGCTTTTTCCCGACCACCGAATTTTCCGCGCTGACGGATTGCCAGGGCATCCTGCTCTGCGTGCCCACCCCACTCAACCAGCACCGCGAGCCGGATCTGTCTTACGTATTGAGTACGGGCACCTCCATTGCCCCGCAGCTGCAGCCCGTCGCGGTGGTTTGCCTGGAGTCCACCACCTACCCCGGCACCACCGAGGGCGAACTGCGTGCCGTGCTGGAGCAACACTCCGGCAAGACGGCCGGCATCGATTTTCATCTGGCCTATTCACCCGAGCGGGAAGATCCCAGCAACCCTGACAGTCAGGTCGAACGCATCCCCAAGCTGGTCGGTGGCCTCACCCCCGCCTGCCGCGAACGGGCCATGGAGCTCTACCGCCACGCCATTCAGACCCTCGTCCCCGTCGAGAGCTGCCAGGTCGCCGAGGCGGCCAAGCTGCTGGAAAACATTTTCCGCTCGGTCAACATCGCCCTGGTCAATGAACTCAAGGTCATCTACGACAAAATGGGCATCGACATCTGGCAGGTCATCGAGGCCGCCAAGACCAAGCCCTTCGGCTTTATGCCCTTCTACCCCGGCCCCGGACTCGGCGGCCACTGCATCCCCATCGACCCCTTCTATCTCACCTGGAAGGCCCGCGAGTTCGACCAGCACACCCGCTTCATCGAACTGGCCGGCGAGATCAACACCAGGATGCCCGACTACGTCGTCGGCAAAGTCATTCACGCGCTGAATGATCAGCGCAAAGCCGTCAAAGGCTCGCGCATCCTGATCCTGGGTCTTGCCTACAAACCGAACGTCGATGACGACCGCGAGTCGCCCAGCTACGCGCTGATGGAAAAACTCGAAGCCCTCGGCGCTGAGGTCAGCTACCATGACCCGCACATTCCCGAAATCAAGCCCACCCGCGAGCACCCCCAACTGGCCGGCCGCCGCTCCTGTGAGTTCAGTCAGGATTTCGACATCATGCTAATCGCCACCAACCACGCCGCCTTCGCCAAATACGACTTTTCACAACTCCGCTGCCCGGTCGTCGATACCCGCAACTGCCTCTCCAAAAAGCCGCCGCTATACTACCAAGCTTAAGGGGACTTCTGGATTCTGTTTTCTGTCCTCTGACTTCTGAATCTAGCATCATCCAACTCTCACCCCTGACTCTGGAGGAAATCCACAGGGATGAGACGCACGTATCCACTCAGTCATTTTTTGACCTCTTCGCGGGTGCCAACGCAGCGGATCTATTCTCCCACCTGCAAGTTCAAGTCTCCATCCAGGAACTACACCGCTATTGGCTTCGCGGGGGCTACACCCCCTATCACTACCGGACAAAAGGCGGCTCCGAAATCGACCTGATCCTCGAAGGTCGATTCGGCCTCATCCCCTTTGAAATCAAATATACCAGCCGAAGTAAGGGCACCGCCCTCAAAGCACTCCAAACCTTCTGCGACGATCGCCAACTTCCATTAGGCATCCTCATCAACAACGACGACCAGGTCCGGTGGTATTCCGAAAAAATCGTCGGCATTCCCCTAGCCTGCCTGATTTGAACATCCCAACAGAACCCCTTCAGCTGACCATACTTGACTATATGGGGAGCTGGGTATTTTGTTTTAATCAATGAAGACGACCATTGAAATCTCGGACAATTTGCTGAGCCAGGCGAAGCAGCTTGCCCGCGAGCAGAAAGTCACGCTGCGCAGTATCGTAGAAGAAGGTCTGGTTCAAGCGCTTAAGCAGCGCTCGCAACGCACCGCCAAGCCCATTCAACCTGTGGTATTTGGCGGCAAGGGCTTGAGACCGGAGTTTAAGGACCGGCCCTGGCAGACGATTCGGGACGCTGCATCCTGATTCAATAGGCCGTGCCCGGAGACCGCTATCTGAGCCGGACCCGCAAAGTTGGACAGGTTGCTTCACCCAACTAAGGTAAAGCAACCAATGAAAAAGAGACGTAAATTCACATCAGAGTTTAAAAGCAAAGTAGCGCTCGAAGCGCTG
>Ga0100390_10004206_pt1 | contig 12456 bp, 10 predicted proteins | sample CryGeymeta201514_FD_81540 | JGI IMG/M metagenome (GOLD analysis project Ga0100390, IMG submission 81540) | Groundwater microbial communities from Crystal Geyser aquifers in Utah, USA - Crystal Geyser metaG 2015-14 | ecosystem: Environmental > Aquatic > Deep subsurface > Groundwater | place... | reverse complement strand
TGCTTCTTTGTATTATACCGCGACCGTAGAAAAATACAAAGAAGCAAAAAGATAACTATTACTACCACAATTATATCCTTGAAACTATTCCTTCAGGCATTTACGAATCATTACGGATTATTTTAAACCTATTGTTCAGGAACCAAATTACGCAGGGTCCCCTCGTCTTTTACCTCGAAAAAGTGAATATACTGAAAAAGGTCTTTACCGACCAATTCCTTCAAAAAACTTTCTCCTAGCGGCCGCGTACCGAACCAAACGCTTTTCTGTAGCAAAGCATAACCTGACGCAACCAACTCTATCCGTATCCAGTCGCGGTAGTACCTTTTGCTTTCCGGAATATCGAAAACAAATAATCTTGAAATTCCATCTTCGGGTAAGACATCTCCTTGAAAATCCTCTATCGTCTTCTTCCCTTGCTGACTCATTTTCCAAGAAAACTGGTTACCTGTTCTCTGACGCACAATATACCCCTTCCGTTTTAAACGAGTTAAGGTGGCAGAAAAAAGTTTTTTATACCTCTGCCAATCTGACTCCGTAAATTTCTTAGACTTGCTATCCAAACCAAAGAACGCTCTCAAAAGCGCGGTGCGAGAACGGTACGATCGCGGCAAAGAAAGATCTAAAAATTCATACGTAAGATCGTTTAAAAACCTAAGCAATCGCCACTCGCCTGTATCTTTTCTTAAAGACATTCTCGGACTGAGTTTTGACATACCATTACATTGTAATAAATAAGTTTTTTGTATTCGTTATGCTTCTTTGTATTATACCGCGATCGCGTGAAAACACAAAGAAGCGAAATCTTATACCGTTCTTCATCTTTCTTAAACCTCTTTGCATTAAACTGCACAACCCCAGCGCGTACGCGCTGGGGTTGTGCAGTTAGCCTATATAACTTTGGTTTAGACTTTTGCTTTCAGCTCGTCAAGCTTTTTTGTCATCTGCGCAACAAGATTATCCTGATACGTTTTTAACGCGGCGAGCTTGTCTGTTTGCTCTTGCGCGTTCAATGTTTGCATATTTGCCGCAAGATTCTCACATTCCTCTGCCTGCGCATCAAACAAATCAGCTGTTGCGTCATAAAAATCCGCCTGATATTGCAAAATATCCGCAATTGCATCCACGTGCTCGGCTTTCAATTCTGGTACGCTCTCAATAAAAGCAAAGAGTAAGCCCTGGATATTTTCTTCAAGGTGCACATTCTGCACGAGTTCAATAAGCTGTTGTTTTGTCATATATGTTTATTATGTTTTCCTTATCGGGACTCATTGTATGCGCTCCTCGACTTGAACTTGCTGCTCAACAGGAATCATTGTTGGCATCTGCATTGCGCTCGCCCGCAACGCAGTAACGTTGTTGGATAAGCCTATGCTCTTTGCCCGATGTTCCGCAGCCTGGACCCGATTTATGTGGGATAAAGTCAGCAATCTGGTTCCTATGCCATTTTCCAGGCTTGCCTCTGCCTCAAACAACGCTGGTCTTACAATGCCTTGCGTAGTTTCTGCTTTTTGCGACGCCACTGTTGCTTTTTCCCCTAATTTACCTGCTAACCACTCGGCCCCCAGCGCCTTTGCCGCATGTGGAAATGCATTTATCATGCCGTCTAATTCAGCTGTCACGCGGGTAAATTCTTGCTTTCCTGTTTCTATTCTTCGTTTTGCATTGGCAATTTGCGCTTCCAATTCTGCGCCAAGCGCATATCCAAACTGGGTTACCACTCCTTCTGCTGTTTTTCTAAATTTGCTTGCGCCTACCTTAAGATCAGCCATTCCTTGTTTTGCTCCTTCAATGGTTTCCTTTCCAATCGTAACAGCTGCTTTTCCAAGCTTATACCCTCCATATCCCAAGCCCGCTAATGCGGCTCCTGCAACACCAACTGCAGCGCCGGCTGCTATGCCCGTAACTGCTGCTGGTATTGCTGCCACAGTTACAGGAGCCCAAATAGGAGCTGTTGCAATCGCACCCTTTACAACCACTCCAAGCGCTGTTCCTGCCTTAATGGCACTTCCATAATCTGCCATGAATTCATTCACAGGGTCCTCGACGTGCTCGCGCCATGCATTCTTTGCGCCATCAATAAGCGCTTTTTCTCTGTTTGTATATTCTGCATGAATCTTTTCCCAGGTATCATCCAATGCCGCTATGCCGTCACATGTTTTATCTGCAAGGTAATCTGCTATTTCTGCCCGATATTCGGGAGAACCTGCCATAATCTTAGCTGTGGCACATACGTTGCTAACCGCTCCTGCACCATAGACTACCTTTCTACGTGCGTCAGCAACCCCATCTTTTACTCGGGTTAAAGTCGCCATTGCCCTCTCTCTGCGTTCATGCCATACCGCACGCCTTGCATCACGCTTTTCGCGCCGGCTCAACTGCATTTCTTGCCTTAGTTCTTCCTTCTTGCCCATAGCTTCGCGCTTTCTGGCAATAACTTCTGCCTCAGCCCTCCCCGTAATATCTCCAAATCTTTTTGTTGCCATATATTTATGTGTTTCTTCAATTATGTATACTTTTTCAGCGATCGGCTATCGCTGGATTGTTTGTATTATTTTTGCAATTTCATTCCAATTATTTTTATTCGCAAGACCAAGGACTTTTTGCCAATTTTCAAGTTCGCCCTTTTTTGCTCTTTTAATGCTTTGTCTTCGTCCTACCTTTTTCTGTCTTCGCAAGAACGAAGTTCTTGCGAAGACATGCGAAGACCTTATCTCGGAATAACTGCAAGAACTTGTTGCGCTTTATCCCAATCATCTCTCTTGGCAAACTCTAATATCTGTTTCCAGCTTTTTAAAGTGTTGGTTTCCATTGTATTTATGTCTTCGTCTTGTATAGATGGAATTTTGGATTCCAGTTCTTTTATTTTACCATTATACACCATCAAAAGAAACATTTTTTTAAACTCAAGAATAAAATTACCAAAAGTTTCTTCCAGATTTGGAACCTTGGATTTATAAAAATCTATTACTTCGTTTGGAGTTAAATCTTTTCTTGCCAACAGTTTTTTCAATTCTTCTGTGTCTTCATCTTTGAAATAAGGATTGAGTTTCTCTGCAACAAAACCAGATAAGGCGCGAGAGAATTGAATTACAACCTTCGCCTGTTCCTGCTCTGGCCAAGTTTCTCCAGCAATAAGCTGAAGCAAATCATATTGTGCCAAGTCTTGAATCATAAATATTTTTATTTAATATGTTAGCAACTTAAATGATGCTAAAAAGCTAAAATCAGCCGCCCATCGTGCCGGACACCTGGTTAACGAAAATCGCATCCGGCATCCCCATTTGTAAAGCATTCCCGCCTAATACATTTGCTTCTACCCCAACCGCCCTTCCCGTATAACGGAACATGTCAAGCAGTTCATTGTAACTTAATTTCCCAGGGCCAAATATGCTTGGGTCAGCAATGAAATCTCCTTTTGTCCCGTCAACTCCAGCGCGCACAAGTAATTCCCTCAAATGATTCATTGTCCCGGGAGCCAAACCTCTACTCTTGGTTGCAAACCACCACAACTGTTTCCACATATTTTCATTGTCCGTATTCAACTCTCCAATTTTCCTTAAAATTGGCAAACCAGTATTCCCGCGCCAAAGCAAATTCGCATTAAATCCTTGGTGTTGGAACGTGTGTCCTAATGTTTCTTGTACCGGGACCGTATTCCCTAATCCTTCAATTGGAACCGGGCCGCCAGGCGCTTGACCAACAGGCGCTCCTTCTGGAGGCGCGCCTGATGGCCCGGCCCCTGTTGGATGAGCGAAAACTTCTTTTGCTTTACCTATGCCCCAATTAATAAGACCTGCCGTGATAAACGCTTTTGCAGCTCCAATTCCAGCCATCGCAGTTGCCTGTGTCCAATATTTCATTCCTTCCTTTTCCTCTATTTCATTCGAAATATCATGCAAGAGCTTGTTAGTTTTTTCATCTCCATGCTTATATCCCGTATCTTGCAGTAGTTGATTTGCCATTGCCAAAACCTTATCAGCTTTTTGCTGCCATTCAGTTTTCTCATTATCATGTAAATACGCACCAGAAGCAACAATGGTATTTATAGCAGTTGCATACCAAAGCGCTTCTTCAACATACTTTTTCAATTCTACCTTATCGCCCTTCAACTTCTGAAGTGTCAAAGGAGAAATATAATCAGCATCATGCCAACATACTAAATCAAACAGTCTTTTGGATTTGCCTTCAAGCCCAAGAATTTTTTTCATTGCGAACCTTTCTGGGCCCCTCATAATATACCTGAATGTTGTTTTAATTCCGCCCCAGATTCCACCTTGCTTTTCAACATGTGAATAGCGTGACCATAAAGAAAAAGAATTTTCTCCCATTTTTCTCCTTATGGCTGAAGAAACAAGGGACCCTAAGCCGGCAGCTGCTGCGCCGACACCAGGACCAGCAAGCCCGGCCATTCCCATTGCTGATTGAAAACCAAAGCTGCCACCAAGAGCTCCGGCCAAAGGCAAGACCCCACCTCTTATATATCCTTTTCCTGCTTCTATGCTGTATTTATCAATCAATGCCTCAAGTACATCCTTTACTGTAACATCTTTTGGCATTCCTGGAGTTACTACATCTTCTGGTGTTTCTGGGATTTCCGCTATTCCTTCGTGCACACGTCCTTGTACGGATTCTGGTTCAGGTTCTTGTTCAGCTACTCCTTCATGTACGGGCCCTTGCACGGATTCAGAAGAAGAAACCTGCGGCGCAGGAGCAGTAGGAGCTCCGACACCGCTCTGGCCGCTATAAATATTTACATCTCTTCCGGCAACAACCATATTGGGCATTGGAGGATAAGATACTCCTATGGGAGGATAAATACTTGTTGTTAATAATCTGTCGAAAATGCCTTTAGAAATTTCGTTTACCAACACAGAGTCTACTGAACCACCATAAGCACTTGCCAATTTAGAACCAATAAGATCAGGCAGCATCCAAATAATTCTTCCTCTGTCTATGGTTTGAAAATTATATTTAGGAGCAAATAAAGAACTTATTAGGTAATCATGGGCGATAAAATCTTGTACCCAGAAATCAACAAACCTACGCGTCTCAAAAGAGCGCATAAACATCCGTTCTTGTAATTCTTGTTTTAATGTTGCATTTTCTTGCCGCAGCTGCTCATTTCGTTGTTTCAGTTCATTTAAAGATTCTTGTATTTCAGCCAACCGTTCTTCAAGAGTTTTTGCTCTTTCTGCTCTTTCTGCTCCTTTGCGCATATCATATTTCTTTTTTTCTGGTTTGGCATACACAGAATCATACACACCACGGTCTCCTGCTATTTTATACGCAGCAGCTTCTTCCGCGCTCATTGCACCCATCGCGTCAACCTGCTTTGGTTCTTTTTCGTCTTGCTCTCCTTTCTGTTTATGCTTTAAAATATCTACTATGGCTTTAATTCGAGATTCTTTTTCGTCTTCAGAAAATTCAGGGTGTCCGACAAAGTCCTCTATTTCCTGGTCCGTGGCAAGGTTAACTAACTCTAAATTTATACCGCGGTTTTTGAATAACTCCCTCAACGCTGCTCGCTTGGCGCCAATTTCTATTTGTCGTCTCTCTGCGTTTGAACCTTCTTTGGATTTAGGCCCGTTCATAAATGTATTTCAACTTTGTAAATTGTAATTGGGTGTAACATTCTTTGATTATCTTTCTGGTTCTGGTTCAGCAGCACCCTCATGTATCTTGGGCTGTGAAGTCTGTAATTTTTCTTTTTGTCGCTGTTGCGCTTGTTTTAAGACATGCGCAGCCCACTCTTTATCCTTTTTTAAATTCATGTCTTTTGGTGCTTCTTTTGCTTTGTCTGTTCTTTTTTTTGCTTCTTCTTTTTTTTCTGCCAATTCCATTACTGCTACTGCTAATTTTGCAATTCCTTCCATTTGTGCGTATTGTGCGTCTTTTAATTTTTTTTGTTTTTTTGTTACTTCTTCTGCTGCTTCATCTAATTCTTCTTTTGTTTTTGTTGCCCTTTCTGTCATGCTTTCCCGTTTGATTGATATTAATTCTTTTTTTGCTTCTTTTGAAGCTGCTGTTAATTCGTCTACTCTTGCTCTCATTGCTTTTACTCTTTTTTCTGCTGCCGCTACTTCTTCTTCTACTGTTACTGTTTTTACTCCTCCTGCCGCTTGAAATATATTATTAGGATTTGTTGGATTCATGATATTGAACTTAAAAACTTTAATATATTGATTATCTTAAAACTGAACAATTATACCACGTTCCACACTTTATGTCAAAACTGACATAAATAGGTGGAAACATATTTTGCACTTATTGTACAAGATGCGAGAGTTTAGTCAATAGCTTGACGAGCTTGGTAACAAAGTTCCAGAAAAAACATATAAAAAAGACCCGGCAATACCTACTTTCCCCCTTACGGAGTATCATCGGCGACGCGCGCTTTTACGACCGAGTTCGGAATGGAATCGGGTAGGGCACACGCGTCTGTGGTCACCGGGTCAATTTCATATACTCAAAAATTGAAAACTATTTGATTACTCATGATATCGCAACCGAACCCAGCAGGAAAATTTCAACAAGCTTACAACATATAAAGTCGAAATACTTTACTGGACTATATTTTGTACCTAAATAGGCATTCGCTTGGATCGATTAGTACGCCTTGGCTCAAACTCTTACGAGTCTTACACCTAGCGCCTATCAACGTTGTAGTCTACAACGGATCTCATAAGGATACCTTATCTTGAGGTTGGCTTCGTACTTAGATGCTTTCAGTGCTTATCCACTCCGCACATAGCTACCTGACGGTTCCCTTGGCAGGAAAGCCAGTACACCAGCGGTGCGTCCACCCCGGTCCTCTCGTCGCGTATTCTTGTATCACTACAAGTGCAGACTATACCTTCACCCAGCTCTACTTTTACTAATTACGTTACTTGTGAAATCTCAAGTCAAAAACTTCTTAAGCATAAACTTTTGACTAAAACATAATCAGTAAAAGTAGGGCTGGGGGCCGGCGTGTGATAATTCTCTTACAAGAGAAAAATCTCGGCCACATGGCTTCAGTCGTTACGGGGTCAATAAAAATTCAAAATGTAAACATCAAAGTGTAAAATGGCAGTTTAAAATTTAAATCCTGCATTGCCATTTTGATTTTTTCCACTTTGCACTTTAAATTTCTACGACTTCCCACGGTGTTGTCTTATGTATCCACGGTCCTCAAGTAAATTGTACCACTTGTGTCGGACCACGCCACAAGTGGCTATCAACAGATCGTGTAGTATAAGGTTTCACCGTTATGAGCCGGCTTGGAACGTCAGACGTTCCTTGTCATCCCGCATTGCTGCGGGAAGTAGCAATTTCTTACTAGGGGCAGCTCCTCTCAAGTATCCAACGCCTACGGCAGATAGAGACCAACCTGTCTCACTCATGTTTTGCTTCGCAAAACCGCGGACCAACGCGGACTGCACGCTTGATTTCGCGGAATTTTGAAACTTTTTCCGTATTACTACGGGCATGGACTATACCTTCTCCCTTCGACTCGTTTCGCTCACTCAGGGCAAGCCCTACGAATTAATTCGGGAGGCTGACGTGTAGTCTCTACAGGTTCCGCCTTTCCTTATATGTCGTAAAACATAAAGAAAAAGTTTTTCGCACCTTTCTAGTTTTATATTTCTATACAGAAATAAGTAGAAAGGGCGGGATTCCCTCGGTATTATTCTTAAGCGCAGGTTGTACGCAATCGAATTTCACCGATATGAGTCAGCAATACATTCCGGCATTACTGCCGAAAGCCGCCGTGTTTTTTCCTGATGTCAATTATCAATCCTTCGACTTCGCTCAGGATTGGTTCTGTGTGATTGATACTGGATTCAAACTGTGAAAGAGCCAAACATAATTAACTTACAACTTATGACATACGACACATAACGAAATATATATAAATAAAATTTGTTATGAGTTATTAGTCATTTGTTATCCGTTAATCAGTTTTGCTGCTTCACGGTTTGAACCCAGCTCACGTACCACTTTAATAGGAGAACCGCCTAACCCTTGGGAGCTTCTCCACCCCCAGGATGTGGTGAGCCGACATCGAGGTGCCGAGCTCCGTCGTCGCTAGGAACGCTCGGACGGAACCAGCCTGTTCAATCTGTTCGCTTCGCGAACACGCTGATTTACGCTGATACAACTCTTTTCGTTCGCTTTGCTGATTAACAGCGAAGAATTATCTGCGTTAGCGATAAGAGTGTTTAAATCCGCGTGTTTTACAAAGTAAAACGATTAGACTATATCTTCACCCAGCTCTACTTTTACTGATTATGTTTTAGTCAAAAATTTATGCTTAAGAAGTTTTTGACTTGAGATTTTACAAGTAGCGTAATTAGTAAAAGTAGGGCTGGGTGTCGGCGTATTACCCGAAATACTATCGGGTCGCTTCTCAGTAAGAGAAGACAGTCGTTACGGGGTCAAGAAGGAATTTTATACATTAAACAAGGAATAATATAAGGACCAATAATTGTTTTTAATTTTTGAGTTTCTGACGGAGAAAAATAAATAACAAAACCTTCTTGTTTTTTATCTAATATCTTCGTCTTAAGCCTTAAATTATTTATCAATGTATCCTGAACAATCTTTGTCTCATCCAAAGATAATTTTCCAAGGTACAAATAAGCATTATTATCTCGAGGATAATAATACCCATCATCCATAAACCAAACTGCCAGAGACAAAGGTTCTTTGAATAATTCTTGAAAATTACTGGGAATAATTTTTTTGCCATTTTTGTAAAAGAGTCGTTGCATCTTGCCAAGTTCCGGAGTGGAATTTGACTGAAAACGCCAATACTCGTACATTTTTTTTGTTTTGGGATGCACTCGTTTTACAAAAACCGGCTTGCCTTGAAACAAATTTTTAAAAGCGCTTACTTTCCACAAAAGATATTCTTTTTGTTTATTTTCATGCTCCAAACACAATCGTGCATTTCTCTTGCCTGTCTTTTGCAAATAAGCATCTCCTAAAATTGTTCCAATAAGTATTGCTTTTTGTCGCTTTGTAAATTTCATAGAATTTTAATTCTCAACCTTCCGACTTCCCACGGTATTACAGAAACTCTAAAAACCCTTTTTGGGGGAAGACCGGTTTCCGCTTCACCGTTATAAGCCGCTTTATTACTTCGCCATTACTGGCGAAGAGGACAACTGATCCTTATTTCAGGATCTATCCCCGGGGTAGCTTTTATCCAGTGTCTTTACGCCTTCTATCACGTCGTATCGGGTCACTAAGTTCTGCTTTCGCACCTGCGTGGTCTGTCAACCTTGCAGTCAAGCCAGCGTACGCCTTTACACGTCCAGCGAGATTTCCATCCTCGCCAAGCTGACCTTAATAAGTTCCTCCGTTACTCTTTGGGAGGATCGCGCCCCACGAAAACTGTCCGCCAAACACTGTTCCCATGCGTTTTTGCCGCATTGGTTAGGCTTATAAATTTGAAAGATGGGTGTTTCATTGTTGGCTCCCCTTGCTCCGAAAAGCAAGATTCAAAGCCTGCCCACTACGCTACGCATCCAAACCCATAAGCCAATATCAGGCTCCAGTAAAGCTCCCGGGGTCTTTTCGTCTTGCCGCAGGTATCCGGCGTCTTCACCGGGTTCGCATTTTCACTGGGCTATTCCCTGAGACAGTTCCACAGTCGTTAAACCTTTCGTGCGCGTCAGAACTCACCTGACAAGGAATTGCGCTTGAACTTGTTACTCGCCTTGTAAAAAGGCGGGATAAATCATTTCTGTTTATCTCTTTGCATCGCTGCAAAGTCCGGACCATATCTTCCCTGCTTTAAACAGGGTTTGGCGTATGGTCTCTGAGGATTTTTGTAAGATTTCTTCCAGGTCTTTTACGGTTCATCTGCTGAGCTATTCAAGCAATTTGCACTAATCCATTTTGCGTTAGATGTTTATCGCGTTTCATAAGATTCAAACATCTTGCAAATTTCTCAAAATCATAATGTTTAGCTGTGCGCAATGTGTTTTCTTTGAAAACAGGAATGATGACACTTAACAAATCTTCCCTTTTTCTCACCACAAAGCGATACAAATGTTCTGTGTGATTATCGTATCGCTTATTCAGATAGATTTTGCCAATCCCGAAGAAGGACTGAATCTTTTTAAGGGCTTTGAGACTTTTCTCTCCTTGGGTTACGGCAAATTCATGAAATATTTGGTAACCCGTCTTATAGCCCCTTCTTGTTCGTGTTTTTTCCCTTCGATCACTTTGCCGAACAAATCCGATAGAAAAAACCCCTCTCCATCAACAAAACCCACTATCCACCCAGTAAATCTTACAAATCTTTCCTGCTGATTGTCTGCACGAGACACTTTTTTACTATAGCGCATAAGACAAGGTTATCGTTTGCCTTGTCATTATACCAAATAGTAGTGCTCGATACTACAAGATTCTATCTACAGACGTTCCAGCATATAGCCAGATTTTACAAAGGCAGTGCGTCTTCCCACCTTTGGACCCTTATAGTTAAGGCCGACATTGACACGGGCTTCGGTCATTCAGCCGCGAAGCGGCTTCACGCGCTGACACACGCAGATTTTACGCAGACATTCGCAGAATTTTTTACTTCTGCGTTATTCCGCGTTCGTTCTGCGTCATTCCGCGCGTCGAGTCGCTCCGCGACCGACGACTTTAACCTTCGTGCATCGGTCAGGTCTCACCCCCTATACATCCTCTTACGAGTTCGCAGGGAGCTGTGTTTTTGGTAAACAGTCGCCATGGAAACTTTCGCTGCGTCCCATCTCGCGCTCCGCGCGAGAAAATCCCAAATTACAAACTCTCCGCCAGAGCGGACCAGCCACGGGCTGGCAAATACCAAGTAAATTACAAATTCCAGCTACTGAAATTCCAAACTGTTTTGAATTTTGGAATTTCCAGTTTTGGAGCTTATTTGTTATTTGGTACTTGGTGCTTGGAATTTCCTTGTGCGAAGCACAAGACAGGAAAGGCATCTAGCAAACGTACGCCTAGCTTTTTTGCCGAGTTCCTTAGGGAACAATCACCCATTGGCCTTAGGCTTCTCGCCTTGTCCACCTGTGTTGGTTTTGGTACGGGGTCATTGCGCGTAATCTTAGGGACTTTTCTCGGGAGCATGCTCGGTTGACTTCACCCCGCAAAGCGGGGCTTGGCCGCTTTCCTTGGGTTTGCAATAAAATGCAGCGCGCCGGATTTGCCAAACGCACACCCTAAGTAACGGACACCAATCCAATAAGATGCTCAACCTACTATACTTCGTCATCCCATCGACTCGCAATGACAGACTGGAATATTAACCAGTTATCCTTCGCCTTCGCCTTTCGGCATCGGTTTAGGGCCGCCTAACCCTGGAACGATGGTCGTTGTCCAGGAATCCTTAGACTTTCGGCCTCCCGATATTTCATCGGGATTGCAGGTTACTCATGCCAACATTTTCTCTTCTGCACACTCCAGAGTTCCTCACGGATACTCCTTCGCTGCGTGCAAAATGCTCTCCTACCACACCTCGCGCTCTGCGCGAGGAAATCCTAAATCCGAAATCCTAAATCCGAAACAAATTCAAAATCATAAATCTCAAAATTCAAAACAAATTTAAAGATGTTTAGAATTTAAAAATTTAGATATTGTTTAGAATTTAGAATTTCGTGCTTCGAATTTCCTTGTGCAAAGCACAAGGCATCTCTGTCTTCGGTATATGACTTAGCCCCGTTACATTTTCGGCGCAACCAACCAAACCTCGCTGCTCTGCAGCGGAATGCCGATGCAAAGCATCGGGGATATGGTAGTGAGTTGTTACACACTCTTTAAAGGATGGCTACTTCTGAGCCAACCTCCTACCTGTCATCGGTTGATCACTACCTTTCACACTGAGTCATAATTGAGGGACCTTAGACGAGAGTCTGAGTTCTTGCTCTTTTGACTGTGAAGCTTAGCCCCCACAGTCTGACTGCCCATCAACGGTTCCGCCATTCGGAGTTTAACTGAGGCAGTGAGATTGCTCCCTATCTGTCTCAACTAGTGCTCTACCTGCGAAACCGATTTAGACGGACGCTAGTCGAAAAACTATTTCGGAGAGAACCAGCTATTCCCAATCGCGTTAAGCTTTTCACTTCCACCCCCAGGTCATCCCAAAGTGTTGAACGGCTTACGGGTTCGGACCTCCCCTTGTATTTCTACAAAGCTCATCCTGCCCAGGGGTAGCTCGATTGGCTTCGGGTCGTTAGCCGCCGCTTTGTACATATGCCGCTACGTAGAGAGACATATATACCACGCGTTATTCACACTCGCTTTCGCTTTACCTCCTCCCGCTGAACGGGATTAGATGAAGCGGCGACAAACACTCGTTGGCTCATTCTTCAATAGGCACCACATCACCCGTGCTCCGCACGAGAAAATCCTAAATTCTTCAGCCAGTGGCTAAGCCGCCTCCGCCGCAAAATCCGAAACCCGAGACGAGACCGAGGGCCAATA
>Ga0100390_10004188_pt1 | contig 12476 bp, 7 predicted proteins | sample CryGeymeta201514_FD_81540 | JGI IMG/M metagenome (GOLD analysis project Ga0100390, IMG submission 81540) | Groundwater microbial communities from Crystal Geyser aquifers in Utah, USA - Crystal Geyser metaG 2015-14 | ecosystem: Environmental > Aquatic > Deep subsurface > Groundwater | place: USA... | reverse complement strand
GGTAGGGCCGAAGCCCAGCACTTCGGTGTCGGGCAGGTCCAGGCGCAGGGTGTCGATGGCGCCATCGACGGCGAGGTAGCCGCTGGGGTTGGCGATCAGGGCGTTCCACCAGCGCTTCGGATGCAGCACCGGGGTGGCGCGCCGCGGCGGTAACTCGGCCACGGTTCGGTGATTACCATCGAGCAACTGCGCCGGGGTTGACGGGCGCGGCCAGGTCAGCGTCCAGCGGCGGCTGCCGTCGGCGCTGCTGCCGTCGTTTTCCTCGGCCAGCGCGGCCGCTCCCTGCCATTGCAATTTGGTCGACTGGTCCGCCGCGATGGGCTGGGCTTCGACTTCGACCGTGCTGCCCGGTAGCGGCAGCATCGGTCCGTAGGCGACACTAATCCAGACCATCACGAACAGCACCGGTAGACCGGCCAGCAGCGCCGGGCCCAGCGCCAGCCGCAGCTGGCGCCCGGCCAGGGCAAGGTTGCGCCCGATCAGCGGCAGCAGGCCGTTGAATTCGCCGTCATAGCCCGAGATCTGCGCCCGCAGCGCGCGCGACTGCTTGCGGACCGCCGCCAGGCGGACCTGGTTGGAGGCGGCGCGGTAGACCCACATCGTCATCCAGGCCGACAGCAGCGCCCAGAATGTCAGTCGCAGCGGGGTTGGAAGTGCCTTGGCCAGGCTGCGCTCGATCCGGTCGAACGCGATCCCGGGCAGGTCCAGCAGGCCGCGCTCGCGCCCCGGTTCGTATTCGACACTGTGGGTGGGCGACGAATCGGGGGTGCGGGCCTCGATCAGCGCGCGCATGTTGTCGATCGCGACGACCCCCGGCTCGGGCGTGAAGTTGGCGAACAGTACGCCGGGCACCAGCGCCGGATCGATGCAGTGGTCGCCGGACCACTTCTGCCGGTTTGGCTCCAGCAGCTCGATCGGCACCGCGCCCAGCGTGGTCTGCCACGAAGCGCGGTAGCCGCGTTCGTAGCCGACCACCAGGTCCGGCGTCTCCACGTTGTTCTCGCCGCCGGGGTAGATCTCGCTGCTGTCGAACACGCGGCGGATGATCGACGCGCCGCTGTCCGGATCGGCCCACCCGGCCAGGCCATCGATCAGCTCGCGCTTCAGCGGCCCGATCTGCTCGACCTCGACGATACCCTGCGATTCGCGCCCGGTGCGGTTGATGAACAGTCCATTCAGACCCAGCGCATAGGCACGTGAGCGTGACCAGTCGACGGTCCGGAACAGAACGTCGGATTCGGCCGCGCCGGACTGCAGCGCCAGGTAACCGTTGTCGACCAGCCAGCGATTCAGATGCACGGCGTGACGGAACGGGGCGAAGCCGTGGTCCGACAACACCAGCAGTTCGTCATCGGGGCCCAGCCGGGCCAGGGTCTCGCCGAGGATCCGGTCGGCCTCGCGGTAGATCCATTCGATTGCGTCCCGATGCTCGGGCGCGGTGTCGGCATGGCGCGGGTGCTCGCGGTCCATGCCGCGCCAGAACATGTGGCTGACCCGATCGGTCTGAACGAATACGCCGACCACCAGTTCACTATCGTTGCGGTCCAGCGCATCGAACCACATCGCTTCGCGCTCGCCCAGGATGGTTCTGACCATCGCCAGCCAATCGGCGTCTGCTATGTGCTCTTCGTTCAGCGACCAGGTTTCCTCGGGCATGCCGAGGGTGTGGAACAGGCCGATGCGCTCGGCCAGTTCGGCGGCATATTCCTGTGGCCAGCTCAGTGGGGCGGCCGGCTGCATCGGGTCGATCTGGATCGGCGAGACGTAGAGCTGCGGCCGCGGGTAGTCCTCGACCAGCAGCAGCCGGACGTTGCCGGCGATGCGGATCGGACCGGTCGCATCGAAGCGCAGCCGGACCCACCTCGACCACTGGCCGCGCTGCAGCACCTGGTCAAAGTCGCCGATCCGGACCCGGACGCCGAGTTCGGCCGGGGCCAGTGACAAGGCAACGCCGAGTGCGGTGCCGTCGGCAGTCAGCGGATCCGGCGGGCCGGGCAGTTCGGTCTCGATCCGGCCGTCGATCTCGGGCCGGACTCGAACAACCCGGCTGGCGTCGCCGGCGGTGCCCAGCCGCGAGGTTGTGAACAGCGTATAGGTGCCCTGGCTGCCGATCAGGTCCGGCACGCCCATGCCCGAAAGCATCCGGTGGATTTCGTCCGGCGGCCAGGTGACCGGTACCCGCAGCACCGTGGCGCGCGCGCCGGCGCGCTCGGCGGCGACCCAGAATGGCTCGCCCCGGCGCAGGTTGACGGTCTGGCTCGATCCGAGAGGAATCTTCAGGCCGAACATTTCCAGGTAGCGGCCGGGCGGAATGTCCTCGGAAATCGAGAAGCGCGGCGCGTAGGTTTCCGGGTCGCGGCGCAGGAAGTCGAAGATGCCGTGGTGGCCGGCATGTTCACCGGTGGCGAAATCCGACCAGGCCACCGGCGACTGCGGCGGATTGCTGGTGCCGAGCCGTTGGTAATGGCCGTCGGCGGCGAGGCGGCTGAAGTTCGGCAGTTTGCCCTCGGCCATCCAGCGCTCGGCAAGCCCCGGGTCCATGCCGTCGAAGCCGAGCACCACCAGCCGGCGCTCGGCGGCGGGCTCCGGCGTATCGGGCGCGCCGAGCACGGCAAGCAATCCCAGTCCGGCCAGCAGGACCAGTGGGGTTTTCCAGCCGCCGCGAGCCGGCATCGCGGGTTCGCTTGCCTCGTCCGCGGAGACGGCGGAGGCCGGGGCCGTGCTTGCGTCGCCGGCCTCACTCGCTCTGCGTTTCGGTTTCAGCACACCAAGCCGGCGCAACAATAGTTTCAGCGGCCACAGCGCGATGGCCGTCAGTGCCAGCACGATGCCGAGCAGCAGGCTCCACAGCCCGCCCAGCAGGCTCAGGCCCGATCCGGGGCCGATGTATGCGTAGGCGGGCGCGGCGCAGAAGCCGAGCAGAATCAGGAGGAAACGAAGTGCAGGCATGCAGTGCGGCGGAGTTCGGCGCCGGTCGCGCGTGAATCGGATGTGGGATCATACCATCCGCCCCCGGCTCGACCGCCCTGTCCTCATGCCTTCCGATTCCACCGTCATTCGCAGCCATGTTCCGGCCGGCCTATACCGCAAGACCGCGCTGTTTGCCGCCACGGCGCCGTTGTGGCGAGCGCTGTCCAAGCTCGAAAGCGTGGTGCTGACCGATGAAATCGCCGCGCAGCCGATGCGCAGGCCGATTTATATCGCCGGCGTGCCGCGTTCCGGTACGACGCTGCTGACCGAGATGCTGGCGCGCCATCCTGCGGTCACTTCGCACCGTTACAGCGACTTCCCGAACCTGTGGACACCGTACTGGCACAACTGGCTGGCCGACCGTGTCGGGCGCGATCGTTCCGAACCGGCCGAACGCGCCCATCGCGACCGGCTCAAGGTCAACCGCGAGAGTCCCGAGGCGGTCGAGGAGGTGCTGTGGATGAATTTCTTCGACCGGCTGCACGATCCGACCCACGATCAGCGCCTGACTGCCGACACCGACAACCCGGACTTCGAGCGCGCCTACCGCGACCACATCGCCAAGCTGCTGGCGGTCCGCGGCGCCGAACGCTACCTGGCCAAGGGCAATTACAACGCCGCCCGTCTTGGCTATCTGCTGAAGCTGTTTCCGGACGCGCGCATTGTCGTGCCGTGGCGCGAGCCGGTGGCGCAGGTGGCCTCGCTGGTCAAGCAGGACCGGTTGTTCACCCGGATGGCCGCCGAGGATGCGCGCGTGCCGCGGCAGCTGGCGCGCTCGGGTCATTTCGAGTTCGGCCCCGGCAAGCGCGCGGCGCACCTCGGCGACGATGAATCCGCCGCGGCGATCGTGGATGATTGGAATGCCGGGCGCCTTGCCGAGGGTTGGGCGCGCTACTGGACTGCGATCTATCGCCATGTGCTGGATTTCCTCGGCGCCGATTCCGGGCATCGCGAGGCGGTGTTCGTGCTCGGCTACGAGCGCCTCTGCGCCGATCCCGAGGCCGCGCTGGATGCCTTGCTGGGCCACCTGGACCTGGACCCGGCGCCGTTCGCCGCGATCCGCGTCGACTTCGCCGGCCGGATCAGCCCGCCCGATTACTACCGACCGGAGTTCAGCGACTCCGAACTCGAGCGCATCCGCGAACTGACCGCGCCGGTGGCCGCGCGGCTGGCTGCGGCCGAGGTTGCCGACCGGTGAGGCTGAATCGGGGATAATCCCGAATCCACTGTTGAAGCTGCGCCCCCCATCGCGATGTTCCGTTTTGCCAGCAAAGCCGAATACGACCAGTGCCTGCGGGAACGCGAGGCCCTGTTTGAGGCGCGTTGGCTTTGGGGCCAGCGTCTGCGCGAGGCGACCGGAAACTGTGGTCTCCAGCCAGGGTGGTGTGCGCTGTGCGAGAAGCCGACAAGGTTTTCCTATCGCGTCGATCCGGACGGCCCGATCGACTTGCGCGAAGAGCTGGCTTGTGAGCACTGCGGTCTTTCAGCGCGGGTTCGTGTCGTGATGCAGCTGCTGAGGGCTTTTGCGACGGACGCGAAGTCGGCCGTCTATGCCACCGAGCAGGCCACGCTGGCGTTCCGCTGGTTATCCGGAGCCTATCCGGATTCGATCGGCAGCGAGTATTTCGAGGATGAGGCGCGCTCGCGGCTGGAAGCGCACCTCGAGACGCTTTTCGGTGAGTCGCGTGTGCTTCGCTTCGAGGATGCAACCCGGCTCGGTCTCGATGATGCCTCGATCGACGCCGTGCTGAGTTGCGATGTGCTGGAGCACATTCCCGATCATCACGCTGCATTGCGAGAATTTGCGCGCGTGCTCAAGCCCGGCGGACACCTTGTGCTGACCGTCCCTTTTCTGGATGCCGATGAGAACTCCATTTTGCGCGCCCGGATCGGCCCGGGGGGCAGGATCGAACATCTGGTGGAGCCTGAATTCCACGGCGATCCGGTATCACCTGAAGGCGTACTGGCATTTCATTCCTTCGGCTGGGATCTGCTGGCCGCGGTCCGCTCCGCGGGCTTCTGGAGCGCGCATTGGTGCCTGCCGTGGGATCCGGCGCAGGGGATCTTCAGCGGTCTATGGGTCCTGCATGCACGACACTAGGGAACCTTTGAACAAGTGTGCGCGGAGCGCGTTCGGGTCGGTATTTCCCCCAAAGCGCCCATCGCGCAGGGGTGAATGTGTTCAGAGGTTCCTTGGAGGCTTGTTCGATCAATGGAGCGATTTCGATGATATCTGATGCCGCGAACGGCTTGCCGGCCGAGCTCGAAACCGAGGTCTGCATCGCCGGCGCCGGCCCTGCCGGAATCGTGCTGGCTCTGGAGCTGGCGCGTCGCGGCCGCCGGGTGCTGCTGCTCGAAGGCGGCGGCACCGATACGCCGGGAGATGCACAGTCGGTTTATGAAGGCGAGACCAGCGGACGGCCTTATCCCCTGCTGGGCTCTCGGCTGCGCTGGCTGGGTGGGACTTCGAACCATTGGGGGGGCTGGGTCAAGCCTCTGGACGATGTCGATTTCGAGGAAAAGAGCCACTTTCCCCTGCCGGGTTGGCCGATCGGCCTTGCCGAGCTTCGGCCGTGGTACAGCTCGGCAGCCCAATGGTGCGAGCTCGATAGTGATGAGTTCGATCCGGCCGCGTTGCGCGCCGATACGCAGGATCGGCTTCTGCCCTTGCCAGCCGATACGGGTTTCGTGCATCGCTTGTTTCGCTTCAGCCCGCCGACCCGCTTCGGTCTTCGCTACCGCGACGATCTGCAGCAGGCGCAAGGAATCGATTGCCGGGTCAATCTGAATGCGGTCGGGCTCGAGCAGGGCGACGATTGCGTGCGCGCCTTGATCGCCCGAACGCTGGACGGTCGCGAATGCCGGATTCGTGCATCCAAGTTCGTTCTGGCCATGGGCGGTATCGAGAACGCGCGTTTCCTGTTGAACCAGGACCATGTCCCCGGCAATCAGGGCATGCTGGTCGGCCGCTGCTTCATGGATCACTATGGTTTCACGCCCGGTGCCTTGCTGGCCGACGCGGACCTTGCCTACGAACGCGGCGCATTGCCTGGTCCGGACGTGATGGTGGTGATGGGGCCGAATCCGGAGCTGGTTCGCGATGCCGGCTTGCGCAACAGCTGCCTGATGCTGCGCGTCGACGGCCCCGACGAGCTGCTTGGGCCGGATTACTGGTCGGCCGTGCCCTTGGGCGGCGCTCCGGGCGCGATGCAGCGGATCGGGATGATCAACGAGCCCCTGCCGCATCCCGACAGCCGGATCGAGTTGTCCGATCAGCGCGACGCTCTCGGACTGCGTCGCGCTCGCCTGCACTGGCATCTGCCCGCGGAGGAGTTCGCACCAGTGATCGAGCTGTTCCGGCGTTGGGCGGACGGAATTTCAGCCGCCGGTTTCGGTCGGGTCCGCACGCTGCGCAGCGATCCGCCGGCGCTGGATGCCCATGTCGGGATCGGCTATCACCACATGGGAACCACCCGCATGTCGGCGATGCCTGAATTCGGTGTGACCGACCCGAACGGGCGCTGCTGGGATTGCGAGAACCTCTACATCGCCGGGAGTTCGCTGTTTCCGCATGTCGGCTACTCCAACCCGACGCTGACCATCGTCGCGCTGGCCGCGAGGCTGGCCGAGCATCTGGCAGGGCAGTTGGAGGCTTCGGCATGAAGCGTCGCGAATTCAACCGTGCCCTCGGCGGCAGCGTCATCGCGCTGCAGCTGGGTCTGCTCGCTGGCTGCGGCCGCAGCGATGCGCCGGTCGTCCTGGCCGGATCGGTGCAGGATGCGAATGCGCGCGCCGCCCTCGATGAAGTGGCCGGATCCCTGTCCGGAATCGAATTCGTCGGTCCGGTGTGTGATCGCCGCCTGGCCGTTTCCGATCCGCTGGGCGTCCTGCTGGAAGAGCTAAGGTCGCAATCCGGGAGCGTGCTCGATGCGCTGCGTGCAAGTTTCGCCATGGATTTCGAACGCAGCGATGTGGTCGAGATCGACGGCTGGCGCCTGAGTCGAAGCGAATGTCTACTGCTTGCGGGCGCTGCGCGTCTGCAGGGATTGTCCGAGGCCCGTGCTGCGAGCGCAGGTGGGTTCCGCGACGAAGCCTTCATCGACATCGAGCTCTGGGGACCGGATCGCACCATCGAGGGCGAGATCTTCAACCCGATCGGCAACGGTCGCGGCGGATTCTGGCTTCGGGTCAACGGTCAGGTCAACGGCTCGATGCGCCTGCAACTCGACGGCGTCGAGCTGGCCACGCACTTCGAGCCGGGCGTGATCACGGCAAGTCTCGAACCGGACTACATGGATCGAATCATTGCACAGACCGGGGTTTACGAACTGGTGCTGCTGGACAAGTCGCGCCGCTTGCGCCAGTCGGTCGGTTTTCTGACGGTTGCCGCGCGGCCGTCGATGGCGGTTCTGGCCGACGGCTCGACTTCGAAGGTGTTCTGTGCTCTTGAGGGCTGGGGTCCGCAAACGGCAGTCCTGGGCGAGGCGTTCAATCGGCAGCCGGACGGCATTGCCGCGTTCTGGGTCAGGATCGGTTGCGCGTCGCGTGAGGCTGTCCTGATGCTCGACGAGGTTGCGTTGCCGACCACGGTGCGGTCCGATCTGGTGACCGCGCGAGTGCCTCATCATGCCGACCTGGGCAGGGGCCATCACACCCTGGAGTTGTTCGATCGAGCGTCCGGCGAACTGCTGGAGATCGGCACTCTGGAAATCCAGTGATCGACAATCGGCCCGCAAGCTGCCGGTGACTGCATACATGCCCGGAGTGGAAATTCAAGGAATGATCACGCGGCTGAAAGCATTCGGCATGGATCGGTTTGCGGCACTTGTGCTGCTTTTCGGCGTGGTCGCGACATGGCTCGGCATGCGCGAGCACGCAGTCTTCGACGAGTTGCTCGTCGAGCCGGCGCTGACGTTGCTCGTGATCGCCGTGACAGCGCTGTCGCTGGCGATTCTGATTCGCGGCGTTCTGCAGCTCGATACCGCGACCGCTCTGTCCGCGGTGTGGGTCGCTGCGCTGACGGTAGCGGTGGGCGTTCAGGCGATGGTCGCGACTGCACTGTTTGTCGGCGCGGCTCTGGGCCTGGGATGGCGGCTGGTGCCGTCCGAATTTCCAGCCCCGGCGCTACTGGCACTGGTGGCGGGGATGGCGATCATCGCCGGGCTGTTGGGATGGCTGCTGCCGTTTCCGCTGCATGGCCGTGGAACGTACCTGGTGTCCTTGCTGCTGATCGCGGCCTTTACCTGGCGAGCCATTGTCGCGGCGGTCGATTCGATGCGAAGTCAGTGGAGCGGGGTCATCTCCGAATCATCCGCACCGTTCGCTGTTCTGATTGTTGGTCTGGTCGGCACCGCAGCCTGGCTGCCCACGATACTGTTCGACGACCTGGTGTAGCACCTCGCTCTCCCGATCCAGTTGATGCATCTGGGGTACTACCGGCTGGATCCGGCGTCGCAGCTCTGGGCCCTTGCACCTTGGGCCGGGGATGTGATTCATTCCATTCCGGCGGTGTTGGCCCGGGACGAAGCACGGGGTGCGATCAACCTGGTGTGGCTGGCGTCCTGTGCCGCGCTGATCGGTGCCGTGGGATGTTCGCTGGGCTTGAATCGACGGCTTGCCTGTCTGACCGCCGCGTTGTTTGCGAGTCTGCCCCTCAATCAGTCCCTGATCCTGGGCATGCAAACGGAGTTGCCGACGACGGCCGCAGTTCTCGCGATGGCGCTTGTGATCCTCAATGCGCCTGCAGCACCGGAGCGCCGGACCTTGCTGCTGCTTGCAATTCTTTCCGCATTCCTCATGGGGCTGAAGACTTCGAACGCATTGACGATCCTGGTGTTCGGCGTCTGGCTGATTGCGCATTGGCGGGGGCAGCTCCCATGGCGTGAGTTGCCGCGGGCGGTGGCGATCGCGCTGCTTCTGGCCGGGTCGAGTTATTTTTTCGCAGGCTGGATCGCTGGGAATCCGGTACTGCCCTTGTACAACGATATCTTTCTGTCTGAATATGCGCGTCTGGAGCGATTTCGGGATAGTCGCTGGGACGAGCCGGTGCGTTGGAACCTGTTTTGGTCCATGACCTTCAATGTGGCCGAGTATTACAGAGGTCGCGCCGGAGCAACCGGGTTCGTGCTGGTGACCATGCTGGGCGGCGCCCTGCTGGCATTGTTCCAGTCGAGGCTTCGGGCGATCACGCTTGCGGCCCTGGCGATTCTGATTCTGCCGTTGCTGTTCGCACCGTACATGCGCTATGCATTCCCTGGGATGGCTTTGTTGATTCCGGCATTGATGGCCGGTTTGGCAAACATGCGCCCGAGACGAGGGCTGGCGCTGGTGGTCACGGGGTTGATCCTTGTCCAGATTGCGTTGGCGCCGAATGCAAGCCATGTCCTTCGAAACTCGGCGATCAAGCGCGTCGTCATCGATGGCCGGAACGCGGTACTGGAGCGAAACGCCCCCGAGCGCTTGATCGCCGAGTGGATTCTCGACTCGCGCCAGACATCGGCCCGGATCTTTCTTCAGGATCCCGGACGTGCCTACACCGCTTCGTTTGCGGGACAGGCTTTCAGCTGGACCTGGTATGACCGCGAGCTCCAGGAACGGATTCGTGGCTCCGTTGACCAGAATCTTGCCGCAGATTGGCAGAGATTCTGGGACGAGTATGGTTTTACTCATGTTCTGGTGTACGGGACGACAACTGACGCAGTGCGTGAAGCGCTGGGAGATGCGAAATCAGTCTATAGGGCGGGTCGGGCAGAGTTGTGGCAGCTCCCCGGTTCTGCCTCACGCGATCTTTCGGCCGAACGCGATTTTGCGCGGCGCTTCCGCGGTGGGGGGTCATGAGCTTGCCGCGCCAGGGGATATTGTTCCTGCTGGTCGGAGGAACGCAGCTGCTGCTTGATTGGGCCGTGTTTGTCGGATTGACGTGGGCTGGCCTGGCCGTGATTCCGTCGAACATCGTGGCCCGTGCGTGCGCGGCCGGATCGGGATTCTGGCTCAACGGACGATTCACGTTCGCGCGCGATTCGGTTGCGCGACTGGGCGGCACGCGGCTGGTTCGATTCGCGCTGCTGTGGTGCGCATTGACCGTGCTGAGCACGTTTCTGCTCGGTCGCCTGGCCGGAATTTCGGGGCTGGAATGGGCCTGGCTGGCCAAACCGCTGGTCGAAGCTGTTCTGGCCGTCATGAGCTTTTTCATTCAGCGACATTGGGTCTATCGATAGCCGATGAATCATCAAACTGAACTTCGCGTCGCGGTCGTGATCCCCTGCTTTCGAGCGGCCGATACCGTGCTGGACGTCATTGCCTCGATCGGTTCTGAGGTGCAACGAATCTATGTCGTCGATGATGCCTGTCCCGATCGGACTGCTGAACGCGTACGCAGCGATTGCACCGATCCACGGGTCGAAGTGCTTGAACATGAAGAAAACCAGGGCGTCGGCGGCGCCGTGGCCAGCGGCTACCGAGCCGCACTCGACGAGGGCATGGATATCGTCGTCAAGCTCGATGCCGACGGTCAGATGGATCCCGCATTGATTTCGAGCTTGATCCGTCCCCTGGTCCTTGGCCGAGCAGATTATGTCAAGGGCAACCGCTTCCATCGGATTTCCGATGTCCGAACCATGCCGACGGTTCGTTTGTTCGGCAACGCGGTGCTGTCATTCATGACCAAGCTGTCGAGCGGATACTGGCAGCTGTTCGACCCCACCAATGGATTTACCGCCATCCACCGCGCGGCTCTGGCCTCGCTGGATCTTGATCGAGTTGCCAAGCGCTATTTCTTTGAATCGGATCTCCTGTATCACCTGAATCAGGTCGGCGCGGTCATTGTGCAGATGCCGATGCGCGCGGTCTACGCGGATGAGGTTTCCAGCCTGCGGCCCGGCCGAACCATCCTTCCCTTTCTGGCGGGGCATGCAAGAAACTTCGTCCGACGGGTGCTATACAGCTACTTCCTGCGAAGTTTCTCTGCAGCATCGCTGGAGCTGTTGTTTGGTGCGCTCCTGCTTTTGTTTGGAGGCATTTTCGGGGTCACGCGTTGGGGGCTCTCCATCGCGGAGGCCGAGCCGGCGACCGCCGGCACGGTGATGCTGGCTGCTTTGCCGATCATCGTGGGCAGCCAATTGCTGCTGTCCTGGCTGAGCTTCGACATGGCTTCGGAGCCCGACAAACCGGTGCAGATCTTTGCGCCGGGCAAGGATATTGACGCGCCAGCCGATCCGACGCCGCGTTGACAGCCCTGCCTTTCATCACCATGGCTGGAGGCGCCCGCTCCGGTAGAATCGGGAACTCTTCAATCTGTTCATGACAACGGTCCAGGAGATTTTGATGCGAACTCGCTTACTGGCTGTAGCCTCGGCTGCGGCACTCGTTCTGGCCGGATGCTCCGGCGAACCGGCCTCCGAGCCTGAGGCGCAGGCTGCCGACGGTGCAAGTCCGGTCGAGGTCGCCGACACGGTCGAGCCGGCCGCCGCCATCGTCTATCCGGAGACCGCCACCGTTGACATCATTGACGATTACCACGGCACGCCGGTGGCCGACCCGTATCGCTGGCTCGAGGACGATGTGCGCGAGTCCGAGCAGGTCGCTGAGTGGGTTGCCGCGCAGAATGCCGTGACCGAGGCCTACCTCGAAGCCCTGCCGACCCGCGCGCACTTCTCGGAGCGTCTCGAAGCCCTGTGGAACTACGAACGCTTCGGCCTGCCGGTCAAGCGCGGCGAGCGTTATTTCTTCAGCCGCAACGACGGCCTGCAGAACCAGTCGGTGCTGTACGTGCAGGATGGTCTGGGCGGTGAGCCCCGGGTGCTGATCGACCCCAACCAGTGGTCCGAGGACGGCACCGTCAACCTGGCCCAGTGGGTTCCTTCGCCGGACGGCAGCCGACTGGCCTACGGCATCCAGGACGGCGGCTCGGACTGGCGCAGCTGGCGCGTGATCGATGTGAGTTCGGGTGAGCTGCTGGCCGATGCGCTGGAGTGGCTCAAGTTCACATCCGTTTCCTGGAGCGCCGACGGCAGCGGTTTCTACTACAGCCGCTACCCGCAGCCAGACCCGGATTCGAAATTCCAGTCGCTGAACCTGAACCAGAAGATCTTCTACCACCGTCTCGGTGAGGCGCAGGCCAACGATGCGCCGGTCTACGAGCGTCCGGACCAGCCCGAGTGGGGCTTTTCCGCCAACGTCAGCGACGACGGCAACTTCCTGGTCATCACGGTGTTTCACGGCACCGACAACCGCTACCTGGTGGCCTGGAAGGATCTGACCGCCCCGGACTCCGAGGTCAAGATGCTGATCGACGAGTTCACACATGATTACAGCTTCGTCGGCAATGTCGATCGGCGATTCTTCTTCTACACCAACGACGGCGCGCCGAAGTATCGCCTGGTCGCGATCGACCTGGACGCCCCGGACGAACGCGCGGAAATCATCGCCGAGCGTGAACACGTGCTCCAGGGCATCGGCCATGTCGGCGGCCACTTCGTCGCCAGCTACCTCGAAGACGCGAAGAGCGC
>Ga0100390_10004133_pt1 | contig 12557 bp, 10 predicted proteins | sample CryGeymeta201514_FD_81540 | JGI IMG/M metagenome (GOLD analysis project Ga0100390, IMG submission 81540) | Groundwater microbial communities from Crystal Geyser aquifers in Utah, USA - Crystal Geyser metaG 2015-14 | ecosystem: Environmental > Aquatic > Deep subsurface > Groundwater | place... | reverse complement strand
TACAACGCCATGCCCGAGGAAATCCCTGTCATCCACCAAAATGGCTCAGGTGGTAGCTCAGTCAGCATTTCTGCGGCTATTGCCCCAGTGGCCCCAACCAGCCAACCTGCTGCTGCCATGGCTTCATAGTTCGTGCGCCAGGGCATCTCGTATGCGTTTTCTTTCATTCATGCTCCGCAAATAACCGTTTGCAATCGCTTAATTTCAAATGGATAAACGTTTAGCGTGAGCGGTAAACAGAACCGTTTCCCCCTCATAAAACTGGCATTCGTCACTGGCCGAGATCCCCCGAAGCAGCTGTCCGGCTGGAATACCATGCTCATTGGCGACTTGGCGTAAGGTTTTAATCGTGACGCGAATACCATCGGCACTATGATCCACGTCTGGGTAATCGCCATCGGTCAGTAAGATGGGCAAATCTTTCACAAAATTAACCATCTGTTGGCGCTGTGCGTGTTTGGGGTCAGTACATGAGTTCGTATTGGGCGCTATCGGCTTTTGCTTACGCTCCGCTCTTGTGGCGGGCTCTTTTGCTTGGGCACTGGTTGTCTCAGTTCGACTCGGACGCTGTGAAGCCTCATCGTTCTCAATTGCTGACACTGATTCTGCGTCTTGATTGGAAAGGTCTATCAGTGCAGTAAGCCCTTTAGAAATCGATACTTTCAGCAGCAACCCTTGCTCCTGGAGGCCATCTTTCGTAGTCACAGTTCTGGCCTTACGAGTCGGGTTTGCGGGATCTAATTCAAGCCAATCTAATCGACTGAGTTCAGCAAGCAGTTTTCGGGGAGCACACCAAGGTCTTACGGCATCGGGATAGCGGATCAGTATCTGTTCACCAACCATAACCAACGCACTGCTGGCCTCTGGGAGCCACGCCAAAGATTCAGGTAGATTCAATGCTGCTTCGTTTTGCTGGTTTACGTTATCTGCGATAGCAGCATCGTATGAATGGTGAGGCTTTTCATATCCGTCATCCGGAACATTTTCATTTGCCTGTAGGTGATTTACATCACTGGCATGACAAAGTTCATCATCTTGTTCGGACGATTTTGTCGATGGCGACTGTGCCGAATTGCTATGTTCGATTGATGATGACGCTTCAGGAAAATCTGGATGTTCACTGGAACGACTCTGAGATTCTGCTTGTGTTTGCTGTGTTGCTTCCCACTCAGATTTGCTAAACAGTCTCACGCTACTTGGTACATTCGAGCTGAACAATAAATCGGCCTCAGATATATGCAGCATGAGTAACCAGATTGGCTTGCCGTCTTTGATCAGCACTTCAGGGGCAAGGTTTTCATATCGCTCATTTGAGGCTGATTTTTTGGCTAATCCTCGCTCAATGAGGATGTCCGCAAGGGTATCGGGATCTCTTGGAATGCCGGGTATCTTGTCTTTGGCCAACAGCTCAATGATGTCTTTAGCCGCGCTTTTCCAAACCAGGTAAAGATTGGTTGATTGATTCGATTTTCGTAACCAGACTCTGGCGTCTCGCTGATTGACTAACCATTGGGAACTGGCAAGTAATCGCCTCATGGCATCAAGTAGATAGCGTTCGACTGGGACACCAAGGGCATTGTCGTCGACGGAAATTCGTTGAGCTTTCAGGTCTCGCTGGACACTGATTTGGTCAGCTTCAATGACCAGTTTAGACAGGACATGCTCGGGATCGGTATTGCCAATTGCTTCCAACATGGCTTGCAAAATCTCAGGGCCCGGCTGGGTTAACCAGGCGAGCAACTCAGGTGTCATCACCCGGTTTAATACCAAAATTGAAAATTGCTCGTGCCGCTTGCACCGTCCGTCGCGCCAGCGAATGAAATAGCGTTCAATGCTGTTATTTGTGGTCCACTGAGATAAGGTTTCTAAAAAAGGGTTCCACTGATAGCGTCCATCTTCGTCTGTGATGGACAAGTCTGAAACAGGCTTACCAATATCATGGAACAAACCGCCTAATGCCGCCGCAACACGCCACCTTGGTTCAAGCTCTTTTTTCTCAACCGGTGTGCCACTGGCAACAAAGATGATCCCTTCAGCTGCTTGTGCCGCCCAGAAAGCAACTTCCAACGAATGACGTAATAAACCACCAGCACCACTGTGATGATGATGCTCAGAAGCTGGCAACAAGTGAACATAGGACGCCAGATGATCAATGCAGGGCTGAATCAGCCTTTGAAACTCACGCTGATTAAAGCCAAGTACCTGGCGCAGTTTGGCAATTAGCTCGTCTTGTGTGGACTGCAAATCCTCGGGTGACGCAGCTGGCAACCCCTTCAGGAATGGCGGGTAGCGTGGAATTTCTGCATCCAGTTGCGATGACAGTTCTGGTAGTGCTTTGGTTTGAAAAAATAGGTTTTTGAACATAGTGAACCTCCGACGCGATAGTGTGAAGGTTCAATCTGCTGTTGCTGGCTAATTAGATTCAAAGTTTTGAAATCTATTTGTGCAGCCAACACGTTTTACGTTGCAGCAGCCATTTTGCTTTACTCGCCTAATACCTGCCAATACCCACCTTTTTTGGGGCCATGGAAAGCTAATTTATTTTGTTGTTTTAATTTAGCCACGGCGCGTTCAATGGTACTTGTCGATTTGCCTAAGTGAGCCGCAATTTCAACTAAGGTCAGGGTCGGCTGTTTGGCTAACAAGTTCAAAATTTGCTCTGGGGTTTTTACCCGCGTTTTTACCTGCCTTTCTACCCGCACTTTCTCGGATTCTACAGCCAGTTCTGTTTCCGTCGTGTTTTGTACTTCGTGTAGGGTTTTGGCGATAATGCCCAGCATGAACTCAATAAAAGGAGCACAGTCAGTTTTTGCGGTGCTGGTTCGAATAGCTTGGTAATACTCGGCTTGGTGTTGATGAATTAAACTTTCTACGGGAATGTCCATAAAGACTGGTTGCCACTGGCTTAAAATCAATGTTTGCCATAGTCGCCCCATGCGGCCATTACCATCTGCAAAGGGGTGAATAAACTCAAATTCATAATGGAACACACAACTACTAATAAGTGCGGGTAAGTCTGATTGTTTAAGCCATAGAAATAAATCTTTCATTAACCGTGGCACTTGATCAGCGCCCGGCGCCATGTGCACAACGGTATCGCCCGACATGACACCTACACCACCTTGTCGATATTGCCCCGCACCTGTCAATAACCCTGTCATAAGAACTTGATGGGCATGCAATAAATCTTGCTCACTGCTATATTGCCATTTTGCTAGAAACTCATACGCTTTAAGGGCATTTTGTACTTCAAGCACTTCTTTGGGCGGTGCAATAATTCGCTTGCCATCTAAAATGGCCGTAATTTGCGCTTCGCTTAAAGTATTGCCCTCAATCGCCAACGAGCCTTGTACTGTACGGATCCGATTGGCGCGCCGAAGCCTGAGCGCTTGTGTTTGCTCGATGCGCGCACTCAAGCGGCCAATGCTTTCACTGATCTCAGCAACCTGCTTAAGTATGGTTGGGGTGATACTAAAAGGTGGATTGTAGGGCATTAGTACACCTCATTAACATCGTCATAAACTTCAGCAAAGTCTCTAGAACCACAAAGATTGTTCAGGGCGATCATCAAAGGCTGCATTAGTTGGTCAAACGTCACCATAGTTTTTAATCCTTGTTTCCAATCATTCTTTTATATCTGCCCACCCACACCTTTAAACTTCTCAACAAAAGCGGCAATTTTCTGAAAAACAGTTTGCTTCTGGGTTCGGTACTGTGGGTTCAATGGGCTAAGTTTGGGCAGCGCCTCATTAAGTGCAGTGCCATTTTCAGAGGCGTACTCACGTTTGAGTGATGACGCAATATAACGTTTGGCAGCATCGATATTGAGCTTTTCAGAGGCAATGATGGCATCGGCTTCGCGCTTCTGCTCCGCCTGGGCGAATTTGAAGAAAGCGTCAATAATGCTGGCTTTGTCATTGATCTCATCTAGGTTTGTCTGGTTAATAAAATCAACTACCAAGCTTTCTTTCGCTCTATTGCCAAGGCTACCGCGGATCATACGACGAACTTCTTCAATCAAGCCTTCTTTGCTCTTGTTCTTCTTATTGTGATCAAAAATCAGTTCAAGAATGTAATCGAGGTTGATTTCCTGAGATTTAAGCAAATCAACTTCAAAGACCACATCGTCCCAGTCTACCGTTGACTTATCTTTGTCCTGACCTTCTTTATCGCGTCGCAACCAGTCACGGGTATCGTTGTAGGTAGAGCGATAATCTTGGATAGCACGCTCGCTTGGCATATCGATGGTTTGCATTGCCTCGATGTCTGCATCGTCCAGATAGTACTTTGACTTGAACGCATCAACAGCTTGTTCATCACTGGTATCTAGGCTTTGCAGTGCTTTTAATCCAGCAAACTCATCGTAGTTTTGTAAAATATTTTCTGCTTTGAGGTATTCACCAAACAGCTTGGCAAATTCCTTTTTATCTTGTTCTTTTTCAATATTTTCTGGGTTTGGAAAGCGTTCTTGCAGCTCTTTGACGATATCAACAAAACCTCGACGCGCTTGGCCAGTAGCAATATCGTTAAAGCCTTCCATGTATTCTTTGTAGCTCTTCTCCAACACCACGTTTTTGGTGTTTTTGTCACCAAACAAAGTAATGGCATCAATGGTTGCCTGCTCCAAATCACGGAAGGTAACAATATTGCCAAAGGTCTTCGTTGCATCATAAATGCGATTAGTGCGAGAAAATGCCTGCATCAAGCCGTGATAGCGCAAATTCTTATCAACAAACAAGGTGTTAAGCGTAGGCGCATCAAAACCTGTTAAAAACATACCCACCACAACCAGTAAGTCTATTTCCTGATTTTTAACCCGTTGTGCAAGGTCACGGTAATAGTTTTGAAAACCATTACTGTCTACGCCATAGTTTGATTTAAACAACGCGTTGTAATCCGTTATTGCAGCGCTTAAAAATTCTTTCGCGCTGCTGTTCATGCTACTGACTTCAAAACTCTCATCTGCAATGTCACCGATTGCTTCTTGTTCTTCATTGGCAGCAAAAGAAAAAATAGTTGCAATACGAAGAGGCTTTTTTGTCGAACCAGTGTCACTTTGTGCCTGCAAATTTTTAAAGCATTCATAATAAGTTTTCGCTGCGTCCACGCTACTTACTGCAAACATCGCATTAAAACCTTTTGCACCTGCAAAAGCCCGATGAGTTTTCTGGTTAAAATGATTCAGTATGTACTGCGAGATTTTTTCGATTCGTTTTGGATGCAAAAAGGCTTGTTTGTTTTCTGCTGCGCTGAGTTTCTTTTCATCTTGTTCAGTTTCAATATTTTTAAATTGAGGGCGAACGTCGTTATAGTCCACTTTAAATTTAAGTACTTTTTCATCGCGGATAGCATCGGTGATTACATAAGTATGCAATTGTTGGCCAAACACGCTACCCGTTGTTTCTGCACCTAATGCGTTCTCTGGAAAAATAGGCGTTCCAGTAAAACCAAATTGATAATATTTTTTGAATTTTTTCTTAATATTTTTTTGAGCTTCACCAAATTGACTGCGGTGGCACTCATCAAAAATAAACACAACTTGTTTATTATAAATCGATAAGTCACTTTCACTTTTAATCAAATTATTAAGTTTTTGAATGGTGGTAACGACAATTTTATTGTCATCTTTACTGAGATTATTTTTAAGCTCTGCGGTGCTATTAGAACCATTGACACTATCTGGAGAAAAGCGCTGATACTCTTTCATCGTCTGATAGTCGAGGTCTTTTCGGTCCACCACAAAAAAGACTTTATCAATAAAGTCTAATTCGGTTGCTAAACGTGCAGCTTTAAAACTTGTGAGTGTTTTACCTGAACCGGTGGTGTGCCAAATGAAACCACCGCTTTCGCTTTTGCTCCAATCTTTGCTGTTAAATGCACTTTTTATCTTCCATAAAATGCGTTCTGTGGCGGCAATTTGGTAGGGACGCATTACCAGTAAGGTATTGCTTACGTCAAACACCGAGTAGCGCAAGATCACTTCAAGCAACGTCTCTTTCTGGAAGAAGGTGGCGGTAAAGTCTTTTAAATCCTTAATCAGCGTATTGTCTGACTTCGCCCAGTTCATCGTGAAGTCGAAGCTGTTTTTGTCGCGCTTAGTGGTATTGGCAAAATAGCGCGTGTCGGTGCCATTAGAGATCACAAATAGCTGCAAGAACTTATACAACGAGTTCTCTGCATTAAAGCTTTCTTTACTGTAGCGATGTATTTGGTTAAACGCCTCACGGATCGCCACACCACGCTTTTTAAGTTCGATTTGCACCAAAGGCAAACCATTGACCAAAATCGTCACATCATAGCGGTTGGCATGGCTACCCGTTTGTTCAAACTGTTTAATAACCTGCACTTTGTTACGAGCAATGGTCTTCTTGTCGAATAGGTAGATATTTTCGATATGACCATCATCGAAGACAAAATCGAAGATATAGTCACTGTGCACCTTGCGGGTTTTATCAAGAATATTGTCGCTGGGTGTATTCAGGTATTGCTCACAAAAGCGAGCCCACTCGGCATCGGTAAACTCAACTTTATTGAGCGCTTGTAGCTGCTTGCGCACATTCGCCAGCATGGCATCAGGCGTGGTTAAGGCGGGTAGATATTCATAGCCTTGATTGCTTAAATCCTGAAGAAACTCGCGTTCTAAATCACCTTCGCTTTGAAAGTTTTCTGCTACTTTCCACTCTTTAGTGTATTTATCTAACACAATAAAGTTATTCGATTCGGCAACCGTTTTATACGTTGTCATTCATCTACATCCTTTTCTTTTCGCTCACAGTGGTGTTTTCCAAAATGGAAATGGCCACAGCATCGCATTATTCTGTGACTTGCCAGTGGCCGGTTTTATCTGAGCCTATTCGGGTTAATTTGCCTTCTTGTTGTAATTTACTAATGGCGCGGCCAATGGTTCTCACGTCTTTATTCAAGGTATCGGCAAGTTGTTGTCGGGTCAGCTCGGGGGTGCTACTCAGCAATGCTAAAATAGCCTCAGGCGTTTTAAGACCCGTTACATTTATATGGGCATGGGCATTTACAGGGGCGTTTTTGCCTTTATTTAGAGGGGCATTTACAGAGGCGTTTTGCGCCAACGTTTGCTGAATAACCGACAACATAAAATGAATAAACGGCGTGCTATCCGCTTGGTTATCCGCCTGCTCAAGGGCGTGATAATAGGCTTGCTGATGATCTTTAATCACACTTTCTAGCGGCAAGGATAAAAACAGCGGATGCCACTTGGACAAAATCAGCGTTTGCCATAATCGCCCCATGCGACCGTTACCATCGGCAAAGGGGTGAATAAACTCATCGCTCAACGGCATCCATGCCTCCGCGAAATACCGTCCATCCATGGACATAAATTCGTAATGAAATACACAACTGGCGATCAATGGGTGATCTTTTGTTTGCTTAAGCCATTGGATTAAATCCGCCATTAAACCCGATACTTGATGGGCAGGCGGTGCAACGTGGTGCACGACACCACCTTTATGGATACCCACGCCTTTACTGCGAAACTCACCTGCATTGACAAGAATATCTGACAGCATTAAACCGTGAGCCGTGAGTAAATCGTTAATGGCGCTAGGTGTAAAAGTTGGTAGTGCATCGTACGCGGCAATCGCGCCTTTTACCTCGGCCAGCTCGCGCACGCTGCCCAGCACAGGCTTACCCTCAACAATGGCAGTGACTTGCTCTTCAGTTAAGGTATTGCCTTCAATCGCAAGCGTGCCGGTAATGGTTTTAATGCGGTTTTGTTTGCGCAGTTGTGGCGAGGCATTGAGCTGGCTGGCGTTTAACTCACCGACCTGCTGGCTGATTTGCGCCACCAAGTTCAAAATATCGGTGGTGATGGTAAACGGCGGTTGGTAGGCCATTAGACTGCCTCCTTGTGCTTGGCATCGTTGGCAGTTATTCGAAAATCTCGAATAACTGCCTTTGATACTTCCCTTAGCGTTTTATTCATTTAGCCGCCTCATCTGGATGAGATTTCGGGAAGCTCAACAACAGGTCACGATAATACTCGTATTGCTTTTGACGTAACTCGATCTCGCGAGGGAGACCTTCGATGATGGAGTTAGTTAACAGCTCAAATTTATCGAGCAAAGCCACAATGCGCTCTTGCTCCGTAATTGGAGGGAACGGAAGCTTTAAGTTCTGAAATGTACCCAAGTTTATATTGCTTTGTGCGCTCCCTTGACCTTTTTCTTCTAGCTGCGTTTTGATTGAGGATAGTAAATATTCAACGTAACTTGAGCTCGTTTCCTCAGGATTTGCAACGAAACCAATAACACTATCAGGAAAACATGCATCAAAGCCCAAAATAGATGTTTCTGCAATATTCGCGGCGATAGTGATACATAGTGTGCCTTTAGGCCACAATTTACTCTGCTTTAAACCGAGTTCACTATAAGTCTGGCTGTACTCTTGAATAGTATGAGCTGCATTTCTGATATCACCCGTTTGAATAAAGGGTATATCACCTCCATACAAACTAGGATCATTTCTAGGTCGATGTTTAGATTTTCCTCGACCAAAATCTAAAGCTACTTCACCTAACGTCTTCCACTCAACTTCGTCATCTTCAAAACTTAGCAACTTATCGCGGTAGTAGTTGTATTGTTTTTTGCGTAGGCTAAGCTCGGCGGTCAGCTCGGCGGTCATAGCGGTAAATGCGTCAAGAATGCGCACAATTTCAGCTTGTATTGCCAGCGATTTTTCTGGGTTGTTTGGGCATGGGATGGGGATTAGTATTTTTGCCATGTCAGTAGCAGAGACATCGATTACTTTTGTCCCTTTTGAAAGCTTTCTCTTCTCACTTGCAAATACATTAGTTTGCGTGAAGTACGCAAAATATTTTCCGATTATGCTGTTATTTGGTTTGAATATTGTTGCATGACCACCGGTAACCGCTTGCACCTTACCTAGATACACTAAAGCCTTACCAACGTCTGCAAAGTTTTCGCTAGTATTAGTAATAACAACATCACCTGTATTTACTTTTTTTAGTTTTTTTGCAGTTTCATGAGAAACATAAGATTTTGTTGATTCAGTTGAAAGACCATAAAAAGTATAAATTTGTCCATAGTGAATAGCAGGCACACCTGATTCAGTAAAATCTGTTTTTGGCAATCCATTTCCGCGAACAAGCTCACCTAATCCGCCTAAAGCCTTCCACTCAACCTCAACCCCATCCAGCAGCTTTTCCATGTAACTCAAATGACTCATGCCTCAATCTCCTCACCTTCAATCTCTGCCACAATGGCATCAATATCACTGCGAAGTTGGTCGATTTTAGCAACAGTGGTTTTTAGATCGCGATTGAGTTCAGTAATGTTTGTGACTACGCGATTATCTTTGGCTTCTACATAGCTACTCACTGATAGGTTGTAGCTATTGGCTGCAATGACATCTAACTCAACGGATTTGGCAAAGTGATCCACGTCCTCTTTACTGACAAAGACTTTGATAATGTCTTCGATGTGCTGATTGGTGATAACGTTGGTATTGGTTTCCTTTTTAAAGTAAGCCTCGCCGCTGGCATCGATAAACTGCGTGGTGGTGTCGGTTTTGTGTTTAGACAGCACCAAAATATTTACCGCAATGGTGGTGCCAAAGAACAGGTTAGGTGCCAGTGAAATCACAGTTTCAACGTAGTTGTTATCTACCAGATATTGGCGAATTTTTTGCTCCGCACCGCCACGGTAAAAAATACCGGGGAAGCAAACAATGGCTGCACGACCTTTGCTTGATAGGTAATTCAGTGCATGAAGCACAAAGGCAAAGTCGGCCTTTGATTTAGGCGCAAGTACGCCAGCGGGCGCAAAGCGGTCGTCGTTGATTAGGGTTGGGTCGTCGCTACCAATCCATTTCACTGAATAAGGCGGGTTAGAGACAATCGCGTCAAAGGGTTTATCATCTAAAAAGTGCGGTTCGGTTAAGGTATCACCCAACTGAATATTAAACTTGTCGTAGTTAATGTTGTGCAAAAACATGTTCATACGTGCCAAGTTGTAGGTGGTGTGGTTGAGCTCTTGACCAAAAAAGCCATCTTCAATGATATGCGCATCAAAATGCTTTTTGGCTTGTAGCAGCAACGAGCCCGAACCCGCCGCAGGATCATAGATTTTATTCACACTGGTTTGGCCATGCATGGCGAGCTGCGCGATCAGTTTTGAAACGTGCTGAGGCGTAAAAAATTCGCCACCTGATTTACCCGCATTGGCAGCATAGTTTGAAATAAGGAACTCGTAAGCATCACCAAACAGATCGTTTTCGTTGTCTTCAAATTGAGTGATATTTAAGCCAGCCACACCTTTTAATACAGCAGCAAGGCGTTTGTTTTTTGACTCTACTGTATTACCTAAGCGATTACTGGTGGTATCAAAATCAGCAAACAAGCCTTTGATGTCTTTTTCTGAATCATAGCCATTGGCTGAATTTTCGATTGCCGCAAAAATTGCTGCCAAATCCGTATTTAAATTTTCGTTTTTGTGTGCATTGGCCGCCACATTGCTAAACAACTGGCTAGGGTAAAGAAAATAGCCTTTGGTTTTAATGGCATCTTCTTTTGCAAGTGTAAGATTTTCGTCATCGTCAGACATCGCCGCATAATTAACGCTCTGATCACCACCGGTGATATAAAGCTCAAAATTCTCGCTTATAAAACGGTAGAACAAAGTGCCCAGTACGTACTGCTTAAAATCCCAACCGTCTACCGAACCTCGCACATCGTTGGCAATGGCCCATATTTGGCGCTGAAGTTCGGCACGTTGTTGTAAACTTGTCATTTGTTAATTCCTGCTTTTAATTCGTTTATGGGTTATGCAATGTTCACTGTCGTCGAACATCATTCGTTAAACCCTGGAGCTAAATTCAAATTTCCGACCCCGTAGAGTGTCGGAGTATTCTTTAACCAAAGTTGGTATTCAGTGCCTCGAAGGCTGTGTGCTTTGGAACAATCCACATGCCATTGGCGAAGCAAATAGCCAGCGGTTGCCGCTCTGATCTCGACCTTCATCACGCCCCCCATCATGGCATAGTCCAGCTCTATCGCTTCGCTGTGTTCAATGCGTGGGTGTGGTACTAACTCCAGCTCTACAAAGCGGTTCCATTGCCGATCCTGTGTTTCGAGCTCAGCCTCTGACAGAATGGAATCCTCAAGCACAACCGCTGCTTTAATTCGGGTCAGTACAAAATCTCGGAACCCATTTGGCGCTCCGCTTGGGCCATGCTTGCGGTCAAAACCACGAACGTGCCAACGCAGGCCATTGTCCACCAGCGTATGCGGCACAATTTCACGCGTTGTTTCACCGCTCGATAACGACACATAGGTGATACTCAAGGCTTTGCCTTTGTGGATGGCCTCTGTGACTTTCGCTACTATTGATAAACTCGGCTTGTTAAGGTGATAAGGCGCTTCACAAGCCAATGGTGGTTTTACCTTTCCAGTAAAGCCATCGCCGTACCCTTGGCTAATCGTCGCCAGCGTTCTCACAACGTCGTAGTCGAACAAGGGCTCAAATGCTTCACCGCGCTTGTGCAACTTGAGCTTTTGGTCATACTCAATGTTGCCTGGCGCAAGCTCTCGGTACATGGTGAAGTCTTTCGTTGCTTGTGCGGCGGCTATACTGAAGCGATCGACTAAATCCGCCCGCACCGCTTCTCCCTTAAACAATAAAGTGAAATCGATGTGGGCAATGCGATCCCTGGTTGCTTGTGGCAACTGCGCTATCTGCGAAAGCCTATCTGGCTTCGCCACTACTGTTTGTTTCAAACCATCATTTGTCATGCGTCTTGTTTATCCAATTCAACCAGTTTCTCAAAACTCTGTTTATAAAGTTCCGTCAGACATCGCGTAATCACATTGAAAGGCATCGCACATTGCTGCTCTTTGTCCGCAATGACTAATCAATCTCTACTGGTTGAAGCTGGACAGATGGCCATAAAACACTGAATAGGCTTCAACCTAATTAATTTTATTAGGTATCATCCTATCACAAATTATTTTGTAGGGAAGAGTAAGCGGCAACTTTTTGATCTGGATTGCAATTGCCGCTCAGGTATGAGGGTGAAGACATTGTTTCATGCCATTGCTGATAGCCGCTATCAATGCGATACCCGAACCAATGACACCACGATGTTGCCGCGATGAGAGACCCCTTTGTCCGACTCTGTAGACATCAGAACGCGTTGCTCACTTTCCCGAACACGCCTAGCAACTTCTGCCTGGGCTGGTAGCAATGGCAGCATCCCTTCAGCAATCGCGTCTGGAGCAGACTCTTGTCCACAGGACATCAAGTGCTTCCATGGATCTTTAAGAAAGCGCTCGAACGTGATGCCAAATTCAATGATGTGGGCAGAGACGAAGATTTCGCCCCAGTATTCAATGTAGGTGTCTTGGTACATGGAAAGATTCCTCTTGTTGGTTATATACCCTTCCTACTTGCAGCCGCAGCGGTGTTACCTGCATTCGCTCACCCCAATCACATAGAAGATCTATGCTCATGGGGACTCGCTCACTTGCCGCCTAGCTGCAACACCAAGTAGTTTGGGTATAACGT
>Ga0100390_10004130_pt1 | contig 12558 bp, 8 predicted proteins | sample CryGeymeta201514_FD_81540 | JGI IMG/M metagenome (GOLD analysis project Ga0100390, IMG submission 81540) | Groundwater microbial communities from Crystal Geyser aquifers in Utah, USA - Crystal Geyser metaG 2015-14 | ecosystem: Environmental > Aquatic > Deep subsurface > Groundwater | place: USA... | reverse complement strand
TATATTTGAAGCCATTTTTTCGACAATAAACTTTTTTTTCAGCAAAATGATGTCAAATCTGGCCAATTTTTTTTCTACAACGCTAAATTTTTCAATAAAACCCGGCAACCACAAAATAATCTCAAATATGCAACTCTCACTGATGCTAAATTTTGGGAGTTTTTAGACCAGACTCATCCATTTAAGAAATAAATTGGCATAATCAGGCGGGCCAGTAGTTTTAATTTCTCTTAAATACTCCTCTAAAATGAAATAATCCTCATCAATCACCAGAATTTGTCTTCCTCTTAAAAAACGCTCAATAAAAGTAGCGCAATTTTCTTCGCATTCTAAAGACATGTGAGAAGTGCCCCGGGCAATCAAAGGAACATTGGTATCAACAATGAATTCAACCATTCGCTTGTTTTTTTCTTCTATTTCTAGCTGCCGTTGTCATTGCAGCCAGATCCTCAAGGTCATTTCCGAAAAAGTTATCAGGCCAATTAGTAATATTACCAAAGATGTCAAAATTCATTTCTTCAATAACTGCTTTCCCTTTTTGCTGACGAATAAAAAACAAAGCCACTTCCTCTGGTTTAATTACATCTTCAGCAATTCTGCGTTGGATTCTTTTGATTAGATGTTCGGAATGAGATTCAACAATTATCTGTGTGTTACGTTGCTTGCCGTTTTCCCTTGCCCTTGTAGCTTCAATGAATAAATCACCAAGATGAGACTGAACAGAGGGATGCAAATGGATTTCAGGCTGTTCAAAGAACAAAGTGGAGTTCGGCTCAACATAAAAACACTGAACCAAAACGGGAAGAATTTGAGAGATGCCAAAACCAACGTCAGTAATTAGTACCTCTGCCGTATCAGGCTGAACCTTAATTCTGACTTCATACTGTTTCCTTTCTTTTGAAATTGGTTTAACGACAAAGCTGTCAATCAATCCCATTTGTTTAAGCCAACGAGCAATCAAAGTCTCAAAATTTTCCGCACGCGCTTTATAGCTACGTACTATTTTCCTTTCTTTAGCTGCAAGCATCGCATTAATAGCTAAGTTGCCTTTTGTTCCAACATCAGGCGGTTGTTCACCTGAAAAATTATAATACCTTTCAGGATGCTCACGAAGTGGACCAACATAATACATACTTTTGAATAAATTCTTGATTGCTAAAGACAAATCGTTTAGAAAACCTGTGTTTTGGTAATAAGCAATTGCTTCATCAGGGAAGCCAAAAAAGTTTTCCGGAGCTGGCAAACGCCAAGCCCGACCTTTCTGACGGACTGCCTGATATCTTTCTGCATCAAGACGGTAGCCTCCTTGGTCAGCCTGTAAAGAAAATGAAATCTCATCTCCATTTACCAAAGTATATTTTAAATGATCCAGTTGTATTTTAGAGTTTTTTTGATCAAATGAGATTTTTGCATCAAATTTTAGTTTGCTATATGAACCTCTGTTTTCCTGTTTTACTGCATCACTAATTTTGACTGGAGGTAAAGCGTCAAATGAAAATGAAAATTCAAGATTTGAATCAAGTTGATGATTATAAATCAAATCTTTATAAGAGCCCAAATCAATCAGAGATTTATCATCGCCCAAATGTAATACCCTTTGCCTGTCATAGGACTCAACTGTTTGCTTTAGCATCAGCATAAACTGAGCCAGTGAGGATTTGCCCGAGCTATTATTGCCACAGAATATCGTTAGCGGAGCCAGCCTTATAGGTTCGCTATCAGCCCAGGCTTTAAAATTCTTGATGTGCAATGATCGTATCATATTACAAAAGTATTAATTATTTGAAACGCTTTCCGCTATACTCCCCTCTTTCTTCTGCTGCCATACTTGACACTGGCTTTTCATCTTCCCTCACACGCACCTGCCCATTCATCAGCATGGGTAGCAACCAATCTCGGAGGGAGGTGAGGTGTTGGTTTTGTTGTGAGTTTGCAGCCATCCTATCTAAGCAGTTTTTGTAAATTTTCTTGAAGTTCTCTTGCAACTTTTTGGAAGGAACTATTAGCTTCAAACTTTCTAATTCTGTACGGCTTAATTCGACCTGTCCTGTAGAGCCCAAGGCAAGACGTTCTATCTCTTTTTGTTTTTCAAGTAAAGAAAAACCAAAATACAATTTACCTATCAATTGTTCATTAGCCCTTATAATGGTTACGTGAGAATCAACTGTTATTAATTCATTCGTCAAATAATTAACAATTGCAACTCGACCTAATGTTCCTACCCCAGTTGAATTGACCAGTATATCATATTTTGAAATATGTTTTGATGAAGAATTGCTTAGGTTATTCTCGCATCTTCTAGACTCGTTGAATGAGACTGTCCTGTTGCGAATACATTTTTGATTTAGCACACAGATACCGCCTTCATCTAGATATCGTGGAGATATTCCTCTTGAAATAAAAGATGTAAGAACTTCAATGCTTTTCACTTCCCATCCTTCCGGAATCTCTCTTTTCAATTCCTTATTCCAAACCATTTTGCCGCCGCTGCTTTTGTAGGGGCCTTCGAGAGCCTCAGTCCCCGCTTTTTTATAAGGAAAATCGAATTGCACAAACCAATAATCGTAAATGAGCTTGGCCATGGCTTCCAGCTGGGCATTAATGCGGTTGTTGAGTTCGATTTTGGCGTCTATGTCGGAAAGGATTTTGGCGATGTTTTGCTGATAATTAAAATCTAGATGAGCTGAAACTTTAATCGGGTGTAAATGATTACGATTCATCGTTGGAACACCTGAACCTGTTCCTCTATTATTTAGTGAAAGGGTTTTGAGTAGATAATAAATGTATTTTGGATGATTACCTTTAAAGTCTTTTATAAATAAGGCTGTATTATGTGGAAAAAAATCTTGATCAATATAATGAGGCAGCCCAACTGTACCGCTCCGTCCAATAGTAATACCGGGTCCTTTAACTTTTGCATGGTTGTGATATCCTAAGATACCATTTGAAGATATAACAGGAACATTGCCAGATCTGAATTCCGACTTAGGCAAATCATACCCTCTTTGAAATTCTACTAAATCACCTAAAGTAGTAATTGAGATTCTATTCATACTCCAAACCATTTATTTGTTTCTGAATTTTGGTTTTTGGGGTGTTGCCTTCGAGAGCCTCAGGCAACGTTTTAGCCTCAGGCAACGTGCCGGCCTCAGGCAACGTTTTAGCCTCAGGCAACGTATTAGGTTTAGGCAACTTACAGGCCTCAGGCAACGTGCCGGCCTCAGGCAACTTACTAGCCTCAGGCAACGTATTAGGTTTAGGCGAATTATTAGCCTCAGGCAACGCATTATTAGCCTCGGGCAGCACATTAGCTTCAGACAACGGCTGACAGGTGGCTGAGGCTCTCGAAGCCACCTTTTTAATATCCCTATATGCCATAGATAGGGGACTGAGGCTCTCGAAGGCCCCGTTAATCAATGCTTCTTTTTTCTTTCTGCTCCAGCCCTGTACTTGTTTTTCCCTGTAAAATGCATGATCTATTCTTGGGTATGTTTCATAATAGACGAGTTTTACCGGAAGGTGTTTACGGGTGTGGTTTGCTCCTTCTCCTGCCTGATGTTGTGCTATCCTTAATTCCAGATTTTTTGTGCTACCGGTATAATAGCTTCCATCGGCGCATTCTAATATGTACATGTAGCCTGTCATTTTTGTTTGTGCTTTTTGGGGACTTTGGCGGTGTCTTCGACAGGCTCAGACACCGGGGCTTCGACAGGCTCAGCCTCCGGTGTGAAGGCAGGCTTAGAAACCGGGGCTTCGGCAGGCTCAGCCTCCGGTTTTGCAGGCTCAGACACCGGGGCTTCGACAGGATCAGCCTCCGGTGTGGCAGGCTCAGCCTCTGGTTTGGAGGTGGTTGAGTTTGCGTTGTGCTGGTCTTGTCGATGTGTTGAAACCACTGTATTGAATGTCAGGCTTTTTAAGTTGTTTAAGATTTCATTTTCTAAAGCTTTGCTTTCTGAAAACATGTTTTGCAGGTTTTTTTCAAAGCTTTGTAATTTGCTTGTAAACTCATCTTCTGTGATGTCAACATATTCTATTTTCACCTCAAAATACTGTCCGGCACTGTAGCTGTAATTTTTTTCTTTGATCTGGTCGTAGGATACCACCACTGTAAAATCTTCTTTGGCCTGCCGGCTGTTGAAGGTTTCATTAATCAGGCGTTCTTCGGCTTCGGAGAGGAGTGTTTTCTGGTTTTTGCCATCTTTAACTGTAGTGCCCAATTTGGAGGCATCCATCAGCACAATATCACCCTTCGTATTGTCCCTGTCAATAAACAAAATGGAAACATTGGTTCCTGTGGTGGCAAAAATATTGCTGGGCATAGAAACAACGCCGCGCAACATGCGGTCGTCAACGAGTTTTTGGCGAATGGTTTTTTCAATGCCGCTTTGTGCGGTGATAAAACCGGTAGGTACTACAATGGCGGCTTTGCCTCTGGGTGCCAGCGAATGGATAATATGCTGTATAAAGAGCAGGTAAATGGCCATTTTGTCCTTGCTTTTTTTAGGCACTTTAGGGATGCCGGCAAAGAAGCGTGCTTTGTTTTCCTTGTTGTCAAGCGAATCCCTGAACTCGCTAAAATCGAGTTTGAAAGGGGGATTTGATACGATGTAATCAAATTTCATGAGCTTGTCGCTCTGCCTGTGGTAGGGGTTGGTGAGCGTATTGCCCTGTATGATATTTTGAATGGAATGTACCAGGTTGTTCAGCACCAGGTTGAGGCGCAACATGCTGGACGACTTTTGGGAGATGTCCTGCGAATAAATGGTGCAGCGGTCTTCGCCTATAGCGTGTGCCAGGTTCATCAATAATTGGCCCGACCCAGCTGAGGGATCATAAGCCGTTACATTGCTTACGGGCTCAGGCGCAAGTATTTCGGCCATGATCTTTGATACAGCATGAGGGGTGTAGTATTCAGCATATTTGCCGCCTCCGTCTTTGTTGTAGTCTTTGATCATGTATTCGAAAATGGTGGCGAAAAAGTCAAATTTCTGTTTAAAGATTTGCTCGAAGCTAAAGTTGACCAATTGATTGATTAGAGCCCTTGCAAAGTTGTCGCGCAGCGAACTGTCGGAAATGTATTGCGTAAGCTCATCAAAAAGTGTTACACGTGCACCCGTACCTGTTTTAACAGAAAAAATGTCGTTATTGAACAAGGCTATATCCCGCAAGGTGTCGTCGAAGAGCTTATGGAATTGTTCTTCATTTTGGCGGTTGTGCAGAAACGAAATATAATGTTCGCGTTTGAGTTTAGCGCTGTCGGGGGGCATTTGCATCAACAACAGGGTGTATTGTTCATCAGAATAAGCTGTTATGGCACTTTCCCAATTATCGGTCTCGGCAAGGGATTTATCGATTTTACGAATCTCATAGCCAAATTTGTCGTTCATAAATTTGTAAAGGAATGTTTGGGTTATGATTTTGTATTCATTGCCATCATTGCCCAGGCCATAATTGGCACAAACCCCTTTGAGGTTGTCGATCAGTAGTTTTGTTTTGGAGGTAAAATCCGTTACGGTCATGCAGTTATTCCTTTGTATTCGTTGAGGTATTCTTTTACTAAAAATCCATTGATATAATTGGCGCCTTCCACGTTGAGCGGCAAACTGTGCTTGTTAAAGTGTTCAAAAAGCAGTTTTAGCATTAAGCCGGTGAAATAGCCTTCGTTTTCCATCACACGCTTGTTGTTCATTACCACCTGATCAGCATCAAGTTTAATACTTGTTAAGGTATTGCTGATCATAAGCTTGCTTTGCGAGATAGTGCCCTTTTCGATGATACGTTTGTGGAGCCGGGCATATTTAGGGTCGTTCAGGTATTTGACTTTAAGGTTGTTATTGTGGCGGTTCAATTCCAATACTTTTTGGTGAATCTGATTGAGCGAACCAATGTTTTGTTTCATTTCTTCCTGTGTAATCTCATCCAGGTTTTTCTTTTGAAAGAGGCGTTTGAGTTCATCGTACAAGGAAACAAACTGCGGATCGGCCTGATCAAAATTATCAGCCATAGCTTCGCGTGTTTTACGCAGGCTGTCTTTTAGCTGGTCGGCGATCAGCATTTCATCTTCGGATATCTTGCGAAACATGAACACCACATCTTCCAGGGCAACATTAATCAGGTTTGTAGCCTCTGCGTTGTGTTGGATGTTTTGTTTCAGGTTAAGCAGGTCGAGGTGGCGCGAGGCCTCGTTATACAGCTGTGTGAGCTTTTTGAAATCCACCTTTTCGAGCAAATCGAAATAGCCGTAGGTACGAATCAGGTTAAACAGGTTACGGGCATTTTCGAGTGCTTTTTTTATTTGCAGCATGGTTTGCCTGTCGCTGATCTGACTGATTTGCTGCGAAAAGACTTCCGCATTTTGAAGATCGAATTCAAAAAGGGTTTCGCGTAAGGCGTCGATCTCCTGTAGTATTTCCTCCCTGCTTTTGAATAAGTTGGTGTAGTTCTGCATTTCATCGCCCAGTTCCGACTGCAATTCATCGAAATAGGCTTTGTTCGTTTGTTCAAACTCCTGACGGATATCGGCAAAATCAACTACATAACCATATTGAAAATGTTTATAAGGACGATTAACACGCGTAAGCGTTTGCAAAAGGTTGTGTGTTTTGATCAGGCGTGCCACATAGAGTTTTTTTAACCGGGGTGCATCAAAACCTGTAAGTAGCATATTAAATACAAACAAGATGTCGCGATTACCATTTTTAAAACCGTCTATTTCATCTTTGCGCGATTCTTTTGTTCCGAAATCGTGCAGGATCAGTGAGCCAATGAGTTTGGTGGCATATTTCCCAACATATTTAGTATAGACAGGCACAGGTTCTGCAGCCTGGCTAAAAGCTCTGACATCGCCAATGGTAGGTTGTTCGTTATTGTATTTGGCTTTGAAAAGATCGAACAGGCGGCGGGCCTGTGATGCGGAATCACACACTACCATAGCACCGATGCTGTGATCATTAAAACGGATACGGCTATTAATAAAGTCTTCAATAATATAATCCAGCAGGGGTTCTACAAATTTGTCGTGTGCATAGATTATTTCGCGGCTTACCTCACCTTTAAGAATTTCAAGGTCTTTGAGGGTTGCTTCCAATTGCATTTTATATTTTGTTTCGATGCCTTCGCGAATCAGGCGGAGGGTATATCCGTCAGCAATGGAAGCATTGTAATAGTATTTATGGATGTAGTCGCCAAAAGTGTCGCGTGAGCGACGATCCGAAGCAATCAACGGTGTGCCAGTAAGTCCGAGCAATATAGCTTCGCGATCAGAGTTGATCAGATTGGCCAGAAAACTGCCCCCCGGACTATAGCTGCGATGTACTTCATCCAAAAAATAAACGCGTTGGGTGTTGATGTTGTAATCTGTTTGACGCAATATTTCGCCTTCATCCTTGAATTTTTGAATGTTGACCACGGTAATTTCCGGTTTGCCAGTAAGATTATGCACCGCCTTTTGTTCACGGAAATTCCTGAGTAATTCGTCTTTGTTATTGACAGTATGCACTTTAAGTCCGCGTAGTGTGAATTCTGTGGAGGCTTGTATCAAAAGGTCGATGCGGTCAACAATAAAGTAAAACTTTGGAATGATCAGCTTGCTTTGAAAATAATCAGTTAGATAAGCTACGCAATAGTAGGCCAGAGCAGTTTTTCCACTACCCTGTGTATGCCAGACAATTCCTTTTTTTATCCCCTTGTCAAGGCTTTTCCTGATTGCCCTTGCAGCAAAGAACTGCGGGTAGCGCATGATGTGTTTCTGCGTTTTACCCTTATGGGTGAGGTAGGCAATACCGAACTTTAGCAGAAAGGCGAAACGATCGCTGCTAAAGAGTGAGGTAAGCACGCGATTTGTTGGTGAGTTGGGGTTTTTATTTGTAAGGAATTCAGGGGAGTGCTTGATTACTGATAAGTTGTTGTCTTTGAGGACAAAGTTTTCCAGTTTTTCATCTTCAGGTATAAGTAGTTTTTCAAGATCAAACTGCTCTTCTTCCCTAAAGCTGTTAAAAGTGATATCGTTGTAAGCTGTTGAGGAATAGAATGCGCCCTGTAGCGGTGTTGTTGCATCGTCATCATATTCCATATTATTTGAGAAAACCAGCAGCTGGGAAATATTGATGAAACGTTTGAACTTTTTGTTTTTGAAACGCACATTTATTCGATTTCGCTCTGCCAGGAGTCCTTCGCGGTTATTTGGCTTCTTCACCTCGATAAAGGCCAGCGGCATGCCATTGAACAGCAGTGTGATGTCGGGCCGAAACTCTTCGTCTCCATTTCTGTAAGTGAGTTCGGTTACAACGTTTAAGCTGTTATTTTGGAGGTTATTAAAGTCGAATAACCGAATGCCAGAGCTGCTGGTAAGCATTTTATAAAAGGCATGACCCAGATCGTCATTATCCAGTTTCACCCTGATTTCTTTTAACAATCTTTTGACATCATCTGTTTCGAGATCAGGATTCAGGCGTTCGATGCTTTGGATAAAAATATCCGGAAAAATATTGGTTTCCGGATCAATTTTCACTACTTCCAGCGAGAGGTATTCATAACCCAGCCTGCAAAGGTGCAGTATAGCCGGAATTTTGACGCGTGTATCTTCGTTAAAGGCCATGTTTTATTATGCATTTAAGCAACTCTAACTGAGCTGGTTGTTGCGGTTACATTTGATTGACCTGTCTAATTGTAAATAAGAGGTGTAAATGTAGGGAAAAAAATCGTGGCTTCGACACTTCGACTCCGCTCAGTGCGGCGCAAGCTCAGCCACCAGGCTTCGACACTTCGACTCCGCTCAGTGCGACGCAGGCTCACTTAGGTGGGCTTAGGGCGATGCGCCATTTGTGCTCAGGGCAAAGCAGAGCGTCGCAGCTTGTGGGCGCAGTGAAGTGCAAGATCAAATTAAAGGATCTGCCTTATTTCAATTGGTTGTCAAAGGAACAATTCGTTACTTTTTGAAAAAATTAAAATCTTTTCAAGAGCAAGTTTATTACTTGATTATCAATATATTTAGTTTTAATCGTTCGAGGTATTCACAGACTCGCCGGGCTACGGTTGACGACATAAACGGCTTTGGTGCAAAGGATATGAAAATATTTGGTAGGGAGGCCTCACATAATGCCTGTTCTGCTTTGGCTAGGCCATTCGGATATGAGGGCTATGAATTTTAAAAGAGTTGAGAATGTTAGCCAAGGAGCTTGTTTTGGTGTGTTTCGATGTAGTCAGAGACTACACCGAACGCGAGGCTGGTACAAATTCTTCAGGGATGATAGGATGGTTGAAATGCATTGATTGAATCATCAAAGCGCGCTGAAGGTTAGACACTTTGTTGGTGTTACAGCATTTGGGTGGAGGGTAAAAACGGAAATATGGATCCGCCGTGGCGGATGAAGGTTTGGAGCTGTTATTTTGAGATAATCAGCTATTTAAAAACCCATTTTTGAAATCAAATCATCAATTGATTTTTCGAACATGAGTGGTTGTGTGCTTTTTTTGAATTTATGTAATTCAGTACTACCGGTGAACATCTCATTCTTCACCGCAATATCGCTAAGGTAGTAAACAACATTAATTTGAGTAATTGTATGCCCATTAGTTATTAAAAAGGCACCTCTGCTATCGTCCCATAAAAAATTGAGTGCAAGCAGCTCAATTTCTATCTTTGAAAAATTGCTGTATTTATCACAAATTGGTGTATTATTGAGTTTGTCCATGAGCACTTTTACTGCTCCATCCAGAATACCGCTTCTGTCCTTATTTGTTCGCATATTTTCACGTTCATAAAAACCAATAAGGTCTTTTTGGACTCTTTTATCGCTGAATATCAAACAGCTGCTGTTTTCAGTTTTGCTATTATGCTCACTCTTTTTATCAGAATGTGGTTGCATAATACTAGAAGGCGCCTCAGTATGCACAATTGTTCCAAATCGGATTTCTCCCTCAGTCTTATTGCTTATGTCAACTTCCTGATTGGTCTTTCCAGTTGGATTACTATGTGGAGGCAGGTCAATTTCATAAACTTTCTCAGTGACATCAGGTGGATCAGTTTTTTGAAAACCCACTTTTTGATTTAGGCTTAGCGTAGTACCATTTTTATATTTAATTTTTTCAATCCTAGCAGTGTTAATCGTTTGAATTGATTTGCCATCAGCTGTGTAGGCTTTTATTACATCATCTTTAATGCTTATTATGAATACCTCAATTGCACTACCATCAAGGAAATGAATTTTATCCTGGGCTTGAGAAACTTTAGACTGTAGTAATAATATGTTTACTAACAATATAATCAAAAATGGCAGAAATTTTGGCGTTTTGCTCATTGCTCTTTATTAACTTCAAATTTAAAAGATTCGGAAGCTACTATCCCATAGCTATCATCAACAATTTTGAAATTGGCAATATAGGCTCCTGCAGGTATATAACTGTCCTCTTCCAAAGGAATAATTACCGTTTGCTTACCGGGCATAGCTGATTTGTTGATTTTTGCAACTTCATTACCATTTGCAAAATTAAAAAGTGACAAAACATAGTGACAACTTGATTTATTTAATTGATATCCAATTACAAATGTAATTTTATCATTTACTGAAAAAGCGTTTTTGATCCCATAGAAATCTGTAAAGTCGTAACCATCACCTTCAAAATCTTTTGCCCAATTGCATGTAAAAAGAAAATTTATTTTTTCGACATCCTGGCTTGGTGGAATTGGCATTTTTACTGTATAACCTTTTTTTACCTTTTTTTCTCCGTAATAATAATTATCAAATTCCCTTTGACTAATTCTGCCTTTATTACTTACAATTTCAGTTTTAGACTTGTTTGTATTGAAACGACTGATGATATCATCAAGGTATTCACCTTTGGAATTTCGGACAGTATATTCTTTAATCGTTCCTTTGGGGCTTGGATCGAATCGGTATTTCTTCTCTATTTCAGTCAAATCAAGTGGTGGGAAATGTTCATTGTCTATTATGTTTTTTGGGACAAACTCTTCTTTTGCCTGTTCGACAACTTTTTTTGCAACCGGATAGATTCTACCATCACTAAGCACAAATACATTGCCTTCTTCGTCAAGTACCAAAGTAGCGGATCTTCCATCAGTTGGGGAATTAACATTTATTTCTGTTCTGCCAGCAGAAGCAGTTGCATAATTAATATCATGCATTCTTTGGCTGTTTTCTTTGAATAAATTGCCAATCAAGCCAAGTGCAATCTTTTGATCGCTGCTCATTTTGGAGGAAGTACTTTTGCTTTGTAAAAGAAAATCTATTACACCAGCACCCACAGCATCCGCCTGTTGAGAGAATGTGGTGAAGCTGATTGAAAGAATGTAAATCGAGAGGATAGCGGTTTTAAAATTTAATAAGCTCATGTTAAAATATTTTGATTACAAAGGCCTGATTTGCTAATTGGAGGAAGACCAAATAGTTAAGCAGTCTTCCTCCAGAATTACAACATGAAGAATAATGTGGGTTTGATTTTCCCTTAAATCTTTATCAGCTTTTTAATTTTCATGTTGTTGTTACACGTCACTTTAATGGTATAAAGGCCTTTTGGCAAGTAAGAAAGATTAATAGTTTTTTCATTTTCAATATTTTTATATGTTAAAATGAGATTTCCTAAACTATTGTATATCAGTAAGTCATAGGAATGGTTACAGTCTGGAATTATTGTAACTTCACCTGTTGTAGGATTTGGCTTTATTACTAAATCAGCTTGGGAAGTAGTTTCAACTACGCCGATATAAGGCAATTGGGAGACCATGACAATTTTTGAACCTGCATTTGAAGAGGAGATGGACAAATTAGCACTTCTTTCTGCAGAAGTATTGTTTTCATTACTTGCTGTCAGCGTAATACTTTCGTTGCCAAAACCACTTAAGGGATTTACAGATAACCAAAAAGGTTGATTCTGGATTAGCCACTCATCATTTGAACTAATATTCAATTGGCTACTACTACCTATGGGAGCATCAATTAAAATTTGGCCAGGCATTGCATCAAGAAAATAGACCTCTGAAATTATCCCTGAACCAATGACACTTACATCTTTTGTAGTTGCACCTGCAGATTCGTTGAAAATATCACCGCTGTAAATTATAGCTTGCGTAGGTGAAAATTTAACATAAATAGTTTGGTTAACACTTCCACCAGTATGTGTAACAGTAATCTGGTTAGCGAATCCTGAATTTTGTTCCATGGAAACCTGAAAGCCTGAAGGAGCCGAAACAGTGATATTTGAATTAAGGTTACTGCCGCTTAACTGGTAATATTTTGTTAAAGATTGATCTATAGATATATCTCCAAAAGTTAAAGAGGGTGGACTAACAGAGATTGTGGGGGTTGGCTCAACAGTAGCATTGCCAGATAAGCCAGAACTATCATCGTTTGTTCCTCCAGTACCGTTGGCATTTAAGCTTGCAGTTTTATTGCCTTCGCTGTTTGGACAGAACTTAATAACAATAGTTTTTTCCTGACTGGCAGTCAAGGAGAAGGTTCCGCCTCCAGAGACAATTTCAAACTGATTAGCATTGGAACCGGATAATACCACAGACCCTGTAGCAGTTCCTGTTCCGGTATT
>Ga0100390_10004126_pt1 | contig 12561 bp, 7 predicted proteins | sample CryGeymeta201514_FD_81540 | JGI IMG/M metagenome (GOLD analysis project Ga0100390, IMG submission 81540) | Groundwater microbial communities from Crystal Geyser aquifers in Utah, USA - Crystal Geyser metaG 2015-14 | ecosystem: Environmental > Aquatic > Deep subsurface > Groundwater | place: USA... | reverse complement strand
TCTCTGTACAGTAACGTAATCTATTTTTTTAGCAACCTCGAGCGCTCGATCTGGTTGTCACTAGCTAGTATTTTGATTTGTTTGTCCGCCCAGGTGTAACCGTAACGACTTCCATCTTCTATCTGTGAATTTTTTTTTTTGAATTGGAGAGAACCAGATAATGACATGTTTAACGTTTATTGTTTAATATTATTATTATTATTGTATCTGTAGCCCCTGGAGCAAATGAACAGAGCGGTCAGCATATTTGCAAAAGCTTGATAACGAGAAACGTCGTCATAATAATACTCCAGTACATACAGTAATAGTTTAGTTTCTTCAAGGTTTGACAGTTCGCATCTGCAGCAAACAAAACGCTATCAAGGAAAATGAATCCTCAGTGATCACCAAAGCACAAATCCACCCACCTCCATTTGAAACAATATTATTATCAGCTATTCACTGCTGTTTACTATGCCTCTTCTGCATCGCAACATCAATAATAGCAGCAATAATAGCAATGCAAGCGCTATGGAAATAGCCGATCTTCAGATAAGCACACTTGCAATTCCGATGCTTCATGGGCATTCCAAGGCACAGCACCAGGAGCACCCGGGCCACCACCAGTCACGTTATGCACTTTCCTCGAAATTTTCTTCTTGGAATCAATGTCAAGAAAAACGAGAAGCTTATTATTTTGTCAAGACTTGCTTATTCATACTATTGCTGCTAGTATGCATGATCTACATGGTAAAAGTCAACGGTTGGAGTCCAACCGTTGTTACTCAGAGTAATGGTGCTGATAGTCTTGTGCCTACGATAGGGATAATAAAAGCACTGGATCAACCAAACAGAACGGAATACCAACTGAAAGTTCTCAATGAACAGCACATCGTTGCAGAATTTCGGATTCGAGTGGTACTCAAATCACTACCAAAAAAGACCACGAAAAATGGGATGATTATAATGGTACCGTCAGCTGGACCTCATGTCGTCGAGGTAATAACGTCAACCAAGAGTCATCCAGGAAAAAACGATTTATTGTTTCCGCCACAGCTGTGTCTCGTGGGACCTGCTTTGATACCGATTCCATTAGTATTAACACGGCAACCATCAGTAATTGAAACAACCGCCACCAGGTCTTTCGGAGGAGCAGGGGCGGCAATATCTTGGACTGGATCGTTTATTTTCCCATCACTTGATGGACACTACTTTTTGGAAAGCGATGGAAGTTTCACGTTATCTTGTGGTGGTACCTTTCGTGCTTCAAATTCTTGCACCAATCAATATTCCAATGATCTACCATTCCAGGTAGCTGGAAGCAGAAACTGGGCAACCTCATTGGTACCCATTGTTAGAAAGCAATCTCCTCCCTCTTGGACATCATCGGAGACGATAGTATCGACATATTCTGGACAAAAACAACAATGGGTGTCTCGAGAATGGCTGGACTACTACTATCCAAAAGAAGCTCTTTCTTCTCTGTCATCGAATCAGCAAGACTATGTTTGGAGTAATCCCACCACCTCCAAGAAAAACAACAAGCAAACAATGTCGGGTACGTACCCTCGATTTCTTGCGGTTAGTGTCAACACATCGTCATCATCATCATCATCATCATCATCATCATCATCACTGGTCGAACTACCTTGGGCACCAACGTCTCCCCAGTACCAGTGGTTGAATGCCTTCGAGGAACTCTCCAATTGGGAAATTGTATGCATCATGGGTGGACCATCGGCACAACAACTACACGCCCTGTTCGTGGCATTGTGTCTGCAGCTCTTTCCGAAACAGCTTGTTTTTAAATTTCATTACAAAATGGTGACTTGCTTACGACATAACCTCGATGCTGCTTGGTCATTGGATGACAAACAAAAATTTCGCAAATGCAAGCACGTCCTGGTAGTATTGGACGATGATCCACTCATGGAGATGACGAACGAACAAAATGAAGGAGACGATGGAGTACCCATATCCGCACGAGAATATCGAGCTCAGCTCATTTGGTTCTTGCGACACTTGACCAAGGCATTTCCCAATCCAACCTTTCCCATTTGGATGCTCACTGTTGCAACGGAAGATCCTGCTCGAGCACACTTTCAGACGCATCACTGTTACGGAAACAAAAATGAACAACTACGAATCACCACCAGTTCGGATTTGGTTTGGAACCATCCCTGTAACATGGTCTTGTACGACATTTTCAATCAAAAGGAGTCCATATTTGGTAACATAGATTCTGCGCGGATACGTCTGCTCGACAATACCGATGTTTCCATGGCTTTATCAGCTAGTAGAATCAGCCAGAACAGCAACGCCGGCAGATCATTTCTGCCTCGAAAGGTAGACATTTTGAGCTTGATTGCTCTTCGTCTTTTTCTTGTTATTGGGAGACAAGTGGAGGAATGGCGAAGTATGGGACAAATTGGTCAGAAGGAGGGACTCGTGAGCAACGGGACCGTAGTAGAACCAAATTCGGAACTCATTCCATACCGATGGGAGGATTGAAGAAAGACTGGTGATTGGTGATGACATCATATTCATCCTACCCTTAACCCGTCAAAACTCTCGCCCTAACGAGACCGTGCAAGAAGCTGTGCGACTTAATGTATACAGTCAGAGGGAAGAAAACAAGAAAACTCTTCAAGAGGAACAACCAGGCAACAGACAGATATCAGATATCATCAGCCTTTTGGTAATTAAGGCCCTTAATCAATTACAACCACTACAGATTCTCCTCTATCACAGTGCCACACACTTTTATCTTTATAATGTCATTACCTTCCTCGGCTGCTCGAATACTAAGGTTTCGTCACGGTGTATCGGCTTTTGCCAAGGTCCATGTTGGTGTAACTCTTGTATCTCTCGGCTACGGGGCCTTTGGCCACAAATTTACAAGATCAAACCCGCTCTTGAATATCACAGAAGAAACCTTTGATTCCGGTCACTATCAATACCTTGCGGAATTCGTTGAGAATATGTACTCTGGTAAGGGTATGACGCACGATTACTGCAAGTTGGACAATGACGCCACGTTTGAAGATCCCGCCGCCGTTTGTCAAGGCAACGAAGAAATCAACGAAGCTTTTCGAGCACTATCTAAAATAAATCCCAAACCTCTATCTAAGCCTCGCTGCGTCGATGTATCACCCATGGGATCCACCATTGCCTGTACTTACTGTCTACATCAACAATACGGAACGATGCTCACGGTGCGAAGTCTACTGGTTGTGCACATTCAATTACAAACGGTCCACACCAAAGGTTTTCCTGAAAGTCAATTTCTTGTTAAAAAGTTAGAGGAACAGTGGAACGGTACGCCATTGATTGATAACTACCTTTTTTGGATTCCTCGTCGCATCAATGGCTGGCTCAGTTATCAAATCACATCTCGAGTCGTCCGTAGTTGATGGATTTCTTGATCGATTGATGGATTGATTGGCAAGAATGAAAAACATCACAAACAGCATTTGTATCTGTTCCACGTCTTTTCCCGATGGGCAAGCAAAAGATCTGGCTCAGCAAAAAAAAATTGCACGTAGAACGTAGAACCATCAATTTTTAAAAAGCCGGTGGATCGAGCGTCACATTGCAAGACACTACTGTTTTACGACAAAGCAAAACACTTCAGGTGCATGAATGAACATGTTTCCAAAATTCAAACACAGATCTGGCAACCCCCTAATACTTCGTAGGTGGTGCAGTAGTAAAACAAGCTAGAACTCGAGAGTTATTACGTTTCCATAATCATCTAAGATACGAGTATTTTTTCAGTCGTGCACAACGAAAATTACCGTACTAGTAGTCTACTAGCTAGTAGCACTAGCTAGTAGCACTAGCTAGTAGTAGCTAATAGATAACTCAAGCTTTTCCACTCGGGAATGACGCAGGCAACAGCAGCATCACAAAAACACCTACAGACTCTCATACCTGCCTCATATCCCTCCAACCTCCAACACCCTTCACCAGTCCTTACCATAGAACTACGACTGTGGTAATAGAATACTGACATTGAGAACGTTCTCACAACAACTGCACCCGTACGTATTATATATTATTTATTAGCTATGCTACTAGGAACCCAATCAATCCTTAAAAGAATAAATCGGCCATTGCAGAGAGCACTTTCAATGGTTGGCCCAAAGGGTCTCTGTTCTCCGACTGCGGCTTGTGCTACTTCTGCTACTGCCAGGATAAGACGATCCATAACGTTTCGATACGCCTCGAGAGCCTTTTCTGCAACAACGGTCAATATTACGTACGTTGAAGCGGATGGTACCGAAAAAACTGTGGAAGCCAAAGTGGGTCAACACTTGCTGGATGTTGCTCACGAAAATAATGTCGAATTGGAAGGAGCTTGTGGTGGTGAATTGGCGTGCAGTACATGCCATTTAATCTTTCCCAAAGACATTTACGACACATTACCCGAAAAGGATGACGAAGAAGAAGATATGCTCGATCTGGCCTTTGAAGTGACAGAAACGTACGTTGAAAAAAGATTTATTTTGGGGTAATGTTCTTGGGAGAAATGCTCAGTTGTGTCTGTTGTACGCGTACTCGTGTGTGGTGTGTTTGCTCACCACGGCTTTACGCTGCCATTGCTTCTTCATCCAATAGATCAAGATTGGGCTGCCAGGTACTGGTGACAGAAAATATGGAAGGAATGAAGGTAGGCGCCGCTTGCTGAAATTTTGATGTTGCACCTCTTGGCTCTTCTAAAACAGCTGTGCCATAATCACTACTCGCTGTTGTCAGGTCAAGATTCCAGATGATGGATTTTGAACGTCTACAATCATTTTTGAAACTGGAATAAGACAGAAGGCATCTCTAATAGACAGCAACAGCAATATCCGTATCTTTATATTCGACAAATCCTGCAAAAGGTAATCTATTGCTTTCGACTTTAAAGGAGTAGAAACGCTATCGACGACGCCAGATAATAGGACCCCTCGCCCAGTCTTCGTCGTAAACTGCTACTTTGTAGCAGAAATTGTGTCGTTTCTACAAATGTATCTTTTCCCCTCCAACCATCACTCATATAGGCTGTTCCACCACCACCAGTCAATGCACCAATGTTGCCGCGGTCATTCTCGCTCACTGGATTAAGCGTCGAGGAACCCTCACTGGCATCGGCACCGACACCTTCTTCACCACCTGCAACGCCTTCATCAACGCCCTCAATGGGTGTCGATGGTTGGAGAGGTACAAATATGTCGTCTTTCGAAGCAACAGTGTGTCCGTACACCATAAGCCTCCAAGAACGCAGCATGGGCGCAATACTGCTAGATGGTATTCCGCCACCACAACTGCAGCAACTGTCGGCAATGTTCAGACCCTTCCATTCAACGTTCAAAATCTGTGGATTGACTTGTTCCTTATCAAAGCAATCCGTTACGGTCGCGAAATCGGTGCACGTCAGTGTTTCGTTACCAAACGTAGTAACGCTTTCGTAGGTAAATTCCCAGGGTAAATCAAAGCAATCACCGTAGTTTCCGGGACTCTCGTCTATCAAACGTAACGTCCAATTGCCTGCTGGATCTTCCCCCCATGCTCGCAGTGTCAACAACTTCCATTTGCCTACATCATCTCCTTCCAATTGCGTGTTTTCAGGGCGCTTCGAGGGATGCAAAATGGACTCTGTGCCCTGAGGGCTCGTCAGCACTATCTTCAAGTCACCACGGGATGGATGTTGCACGTCAACATACACAACGACCGATTCCGTGACAAAGAATCCGTCCGTCCACTCTGTGACGGTGACACTAGAGACAACCGTTTCGTTCGGATCATCGGTAATGGTGACATTCAAGACGCCGGATTCGTGCATTTGCTGCTGTTCCGCCCCCAAGTTATCCCAAGTGCTTGCGATGGTTAAGGCATCGGTGGCTTTGACGACGCCAAATCCATACTTATAACTGTGCTTGTAGCCGGCCGCATTGGTGACCCAGGAAGAATCGCTGGGATCAAAGGTTTGAGAAGTAGCCGCAAGAATATTTTGTACGTCCCGCCAACCTAAGTTCGGGTTAACTTGCAATATCTGCGCAACAACACCAGCAACAACAGGAGCGGAGAAGGATGTACCTACAGCAATGTCATGCTATAGAATGGCAACGTGAACCAAGATCGGGTGAGCCGGTCAATTAATAATGAAAGAGGAAACCATTTCCCGAGTCAGTGCTACTTACACAGCCTCCACCAGGCTTTGCGACCATGAAACCAGATATTTGGTCAAAGTCTCCACCAGGAGCGGCGACAAACACTGCTGCCCCAGAAGTCTATGAAGAAAAATAAAATTCGTCAAGTCAGAATGCATGCATCATTCTGTTTTATCCACCCAAGGCTATTGCTTGTTTCGACTTACCGAGTACGATGCGTGCCTTCCATCTTTTCCTACCGCGCCAACTGCAATTGTAAATCGCCTGTAATGCGCAGACGATAGTTTAGTTCTCTGGCCATTTATTAAGTGGCAAAGAAAAAAACGTAGATTTTAACAAAAACAGCACTTACGAGTTGATAAAACCATTCACATTGGTGTCCACTCCAAGCGTGTGCGTGTTGCCGGCACTAAAAATAAAGATGATACCCTTATTTTGACGACCTTCACTACAAAGGCACAAAAGAATGATAATTTTTTGTGTTAATCTGGACTCTTCATAATTTTTTATCAAAACACAAGTTTTGAACTTACGTGATGGCCTTCACAAAGCTAGCATGAGCCTCCAACGGTAACAAATCTGGCATGTTCAGAATCCAAAGCAAAAATGTAAGCCTCCAATTTCCACGATCAGATGGGGCAGCAGGATCCTTTAAAAAGACAACTTACGATATTCACAAGAAACAAAGACGTCAAGATATTCGGCACCTAAAAAACGAAAAAGTTGGGTAAGAAAGGTAAAACACAGATCAAACCTATCACAGCTATTTCTGACATACATGCTACTGGGTCGTCCTCGTAGTACTTCCGACAATACTTGGATACTGCAGTCACGCATTCAGCAGAGAGCTCGCCTGGAAATTGGAAACTATTGCAAACCTCACAGGGAGATTCCGTATTCGCCGTGGAAAATATGCACTGCTGCAGCTTTCTGCTCCGTTGCCGGGCGTTAGAATGACACACAACAGGCGACCATGAGTTGACCGAGATATCGACTGTGTCAAGCCGAGAAAGAAGTAGCTCAGGAGCATCGGCTAGCAGTGAAGGACCTACACAAGAAGAAATGGTAGCACCTGGGGCAATGCCTGTAGCACAGAGGCCATTGTTGCTCTTTCCTGCTACAATAGACGCAATGGCCGTCCCATGCACGTCAAGCTCTGGGTCGACGGGCCGAGAATCGATGCAAGAATATGCCCCATCAAAGTTGTCTGCTAGCTCCAGGTGATCACCATCGACTCCGTCATCGTTAATTCGTATGTGAACGCCCAGACCGGTAAAGTCGTTCCTCCAAACAGGCTCAATGTCAATCTGCTGATAAATCCAGCTCATGGCATCATACAGAGGATCGTTGAAAACATTCTCTTCTCGGATAGGATCGCACGTGTTCACCCAATCGCTTGCCGTACCACACGATGTTGTTTTGTGAGAGTTTAGTTTCCAAAAAGGAGCATCCAATTTCGTTGACAAGCACGTGGCATCACCAGGACACCAGTTGCAGCCCGCCTCGACGCAGGAGGCGCAGTCGTAGTTGAATACTTGACAAACGTCGCAGTCGAAACAATCATTCCCACCGCATTCAGGATACAACAGATTGTCATCACAAACATGGTTGAAAAGGTTTGCGGTAGGACAAGTGTCATTGTTAAATTCGCACGTAGACTCGGCAACATCAACGACTTCAGACGACCCGCCAGCAGAGACATGGCCATGGATCATCATTCGCCATGATTTTAGTGGCACCCCCACCAACTCACTAGCTAGTACACCCCCGCCACATTTGCAACACGCATCAAAAATAGTTCTTCCTTGATATTCAACTTCCATGGCATCCGGATTTACTTCCAAAGCATTGTCACAGCTACTAACCGCATCAAAGTCCCAACAACGGAGAGTTTCGACTTGGCTACTATCTCCTACTGAGTACTCGAGGTACCAATCCAGGTCCACGCATTCGTCCGGTGCTGGAGGACTTTCGTCCTCGACAGTGAGAGTCCATTGTCCCCCAGGATACTCCCAAAAATACCGTACGGTCAAGAATTTCCAAGCGGCAACACCTTGACTTTTGAGATAATCAGTACTTGTTTTCTCTGGGACCTTAGACGGTGCCAAGATTGATTCAATTCCAGTTGGAGATGTCAGCGTGACTTTCATGTCACCTCTTCGTCTCGGTAGGGACATATTCACATAGACCACCACGGATTCGATCCGAAAAAATGGATTGATGAATTCGACTTGACCAGTCGCTGTAAAGGTGGAATTATTGTCACCGCCGACCAGAATATTATCGTCACCTTCTACCAAGATTTGTTCTTCCTTCGGAAAGACGACCCAATCACGAGCTTTGGCCACTGCTGCAGTGGCATCTACAATACCGAATCCGTGCTTGTATGAATGCGCATATCCGCCGTCATTGACGGTCCAGTCCTCTGCCTCGACCAGCTCTGGTGGCATGTACGCAGTCTGAGTTAAAATCGCCATGACATCCCGCCATCCCAGTAGTGGATTAACTTCCAACATCAAGGCAGCCACCCCGCTGACTACTGGTACTGCCATGGCGGTTCCGTATCCAGCATCTGTGCACCCCCCACCCGGATTGGCTACAATATTGTTTGAGACGTACTGTTTGTCGCCACCAGGAGCACTGACCAATACTGCAGCGCCTGGCGTCGAATAACTGGCATGTCGACCTTGTTGGTCGACAGCCGCCACCGCAATGGTAAATCGAGAATGCACGTATCCATTCATATTCGTATTACCAGCAATCAAATTGGTATCACCAGCTGGTACAACAAAAATGACGCCCTTCTTGTTCCGTCCTTCAACAATATTCAAAACGAGCTGATCCAGTGTGGTGGCATCAAGGACATGGTACTGACATTCCACAAACAAATCCAAGTATTCTTGACACGCGATATCATGATTGTAGCGTAAAGAACAGTACAATATAATAGCTCGTTCACAATCAATGCCGGGGATAGTATAATTTTCCTGCCTGACGGTATTGATGGTAGATCCAAATTCTTCTTGGCAAAATTGACAGGGTGAATTGGGATTTGTTTGATCAAAAGGACAGTCATTGTTGTTGGAAGCGTCGTCTTCCATTTCTTGTTGCAGATTTCGCCCTCGTTGTCTCCATTGCCGCCGTTGCTGTATAATAAGTCCTCCTGTATCACCCGTGTCCCCACGACAGCTGGCTGGTAAACTCCACGAGTTGCTACTAATGTCTACTTGTCCTTCAGCAGTGGTAGCCAATTCCAATTGCGAATTAAAAACATAAGGCAAATCTTCTGAAGAATACACGTTACAACTGGAAAGTCTGGCAGCATGGGCAATGCCTACACTGCAAGCTCCATTGGCATCTCCCGCAGCAATACTGGCCACGGCAGTACCTTGTCGATCTACCATGGTATCACGTGGTCGATAATCATCTTGACAACTGGTATCGTATTGAAAATTGGCAATAAATTCCGGATGAAAGGAATCGACACCATTGTCATTGATTCGAATGTGAACTCCTCTACCGGTAATGCCTTCTTGCCAAACGGGTTCTACTCGAATGAGGTCGTACACCCATTGCATGGCTGTGTAGTAGGAATCCGAGTAGACGTTATCTTCGTCGAGTGGTGAATTGCAGGTATCGGCTAGCCAATCTTCCGCATTGATGCACTTGGGCAGCTTGGAGGTGGTCGACCAAAAGTCCTGTTCGAGAGGTTGTGACATACAAATAGCATCACCGGGACACCAGTAGCATCCTTCTTGTCGTATACATCCCTCGCAACTGTACGAGTACGATTGACAGGGATCACAATCGAAACAATCACGTCCTGGTCCGTAACAGGTGTCTTCTCGTTTATCTCCATTGTCACAAAATCCATCCAGTAACCAATCGGGACGACATGGGTCCTCTATAAATTCTGTAGAGGTGCAGGCTGCTGGCGGTTCCGAAGAGGTTTCCTCCTGTTTCAGTGACTGTGCCTCTGCCACCACGATCCCTACTGGAGCTGTTGCCAAGAGCATAGATGATAATATTATTACAGACATTACAGAAGCACCACGAGGAACGAGACCCAGGGAATGCTGACTGACTGTTTCAGCTGCAGCAGCAGCAGCAGGCGCAACGGCAGGTGAAGGTGGACATCTGGGACGCTTTCGTCTCCTGCTGGAGCATCTTGCTTCAAAAATTGATGGCATCTCGTTCTTTTCTGGTCTGTGGTTGAAAATTGAAAGAGACACAGTTGTTTGTCTCTTGGTTTGGTTATGATTGCCTCTTGATGGATTCAATTGTTGGTGGCGATCATGGCCGATCCCGCCGGCTACTACAGAAGTGGTAGGAGTACCAGTACGTGGTACCTGGTACAGTACTAGCTAGTACACTAGTACCACCAGCATACTACTAGTAGTACAGAAGAAGTGATATAAAGACCTGCCAGAATGTCATCTGAGAGAAAGACCGAAATTTTCTCAGTGCGAAAGTAACTCGACCCTTTTCTCGAAGTCACTTCATCCACATCTTCACTTACAAATTTCGTGGCACGGAGTATGGAGTACGCGGTACTCCTGTAGCTACTAGCTGCCGTTACTAGTAGTAGTAGTAGCTACTGTAGTAGCTACTAGCTAGCAGTAGTAGGACATGGTAGTAGTCAGATAGCTAATAGAGTTCGGAGAAAACCGAAGACCAACTTAATAGTAATAGAAACTAGAAACTATGAGCCTACAACATATCATATTATTATCATATTGGATAGCCAGATGAATGGCATCCCACTTCTACGAACTAAATATTCCTTCCCTCGTGTGTAGTACATTTGGGGGCGCGGGGAAGCATTCTATTGATAGGCGAGCTAGGTAACAACATCTGCCAGCGGTTGATACAAATGCACGTTCTGCCAACGAAGCAGGAATATTTTAGATAGTTATGTACTTACTGGACGTAATTTATCATTATCTCTCTCCATTGCTTATGGAATGTATTGCGCTTTTGTTTACTCGTGATGAATTTGAAAAGATCTATGTTACTCAATCTGATAGTATGGTCCACCGTCATTCCACGAGCCAGATCTCCACGAAACTATTTTCCCCTCCTCTTATTATTAGCCGTAGTGCTCCTCGGCTTCCTTGCGCATTTCAGTTTCCTTCACCCAGCCCGCCTGTTGCAATGCAAAAAAATCATTCCAAATCTTCCGAATGCTTTCTACCTTGCCGTCATCGTTTAGTTGAACCAAATACGCATAATCGGATTGTAACTCCTTGCCTTTGCCGGGATGTATTCCACGCAAGGTCGCCACGTAGGCTACTGTATTGGATTCGTCGCAGTAACTAACAGACAGGACATTCCGGGTAAAACCGTGAAAGGCCTGCGGAACCAATTCGGCCATCCAAGCAGCATAGTCCTTCACCGTCTTGACATCGGCCAGCGTCTCGCACTGACACTCAAACTTGGCACCACCGTCAACGCAATAGGATTCACAGGCGTCGTAACCCTTTCCAGAATCCAAGTAGTACAAAAATGTTTTGCACTCTTCAAATGCTTTTCGGATGACGAGTTTGTCACTGGAGTGATCCAGTGCTCCGATGGGTGGTGTTTCGGATAGTTTTGCGGCTTGCATCGTCCTTTGAGAGTTCGGGTGTGTTGATGTTTTATTTTTATTGTTTCGTGCGAAGTATATTATTTTTTATGTGTATGGATGATTGAACATTGAATGATCGAATAATATGGAAGGGTAACGTATTCTCGAGTTTCAGAACCAAATACCAAATTTAGGCCGTAGCTCGATCGATCGTACGGTGCAGCTGACAACCTGACCTGATATCTTATTAGTCTACTCAGAAAGTTGCTACTACTAATTGTGGTATTGTGAATCGTAGTGCAAGCTGACAAATCGTATTCAGGAAATGCGAAGCCTCTCGACGGCTTTCTCTACTTGGAAAGGAATCGAACCTCTCATCATACATTAACTACCAGTAGTAGACCTACTAGCTAGTACTATACTAGCTAGTACTAGTATCTCGTCATGTCTACTTTTTATGGCCTTTGAGCTTCATATTCAGTCGTGTCACTCGCACTTAGCATTAACGCTGACATGGTAATGTAAACGTTGTTACCGCTTTGCAGAAGCACAAAAAAAAACCTTCATCCAATCGTTGAGAGCAACAAAAATCACACTCAGCGCGAAGTTGTTCTTTTCCCGGAGCTGTTAAAAAAAGGCAGCAGAAACCCAGCAAGAAAGCTGCTATTGATTTTTCTCTTGAGTAGAACAGTGACGGTTGTTACAGCTAGCTAGCTTCTGGAATATTTGACTATCTGGTAGCTTCCAAGTGACCCAGCAACAATTTCCTTTGCGATTCTCAACATCAATAATTTCCTGGTCGCACAGTATCTACATTTATTTATTTTTAGTAGCGACCAGACTGGCAAGACACAGTTCTTG
>Ga0100390_10004116_pt1 | contig 12579 bp, 7 predicted proteins | sample CryGeymeta201514_FD_81540 | JGI IMG/M metagenome (GOLD analysis project Ga0100390, IMG submission 81540) | Groundwater microbial communities from Crystal Geyser aquifers in Utah, USA - Crystal Geyser metaG 2015-14 | ecosystem: Environmental > Aquatic > Deep subsurface > Groundwater | place: USA... | reverse complement strand
TTATAAATAGCTCCCACAATATCAGCGTTAAGCTCATTAAAATTAAGCTTTCTAATACTTTCAACATTACTTTTTAACACAGAAACATAATTTTGTTCAAATTCAAATTCGTCGAGGACATTTTTTGAAAATATTAATTCGAAATCGTGCTGTAATACCTCGTCAAACCTTGAACGCAGAGTTTGATTCAATATTTTTTTATCTTCGGGAATTTGTAATGGTTTCAATCTTAAATTGGGAATCTCCTTTTGCAAATAAGAATAAAACATTATTTTAAGATATAACAAATAGTTCGAAAGCTGGCAAATTTTGTAAACATCATCAGAATTAAAGTTAAATGTTACATTAAAAATATCCTGAGTTTTTAAATAATCTTTTAGTCGGGTTTTAAATTTATTGTCTTTGCTTATTTTGTTATACATTGGCTCAAACATATCGGCAGATGCTTCGAGTATATATGACGATAATTTATTAACAAAAAACTTATCAATACTATCCCAAGTAATTTCTTTAAAGTCGTTAATTAAATCGCTTAAATCTTTAAGAAATTTCTTTAGTTCATTGTATATTGTTTTTTCATAATTAGAAAGAAGAACATCGTCATCTTTTTTAACATTTGAGATTGTATATATTTTTTTCTTTCTTTCGTATATTGTTGTATTTGGTTCAAATGTTTTAAAAATAACCAACTGACGAGGAGTTCCGCATACATAATATTCTATTCCTGCATCTATTGCTTTATTCATTGCGTCAGTTATAAGAATTTCATCAGTAGCATCCCAACCGGTATTTTTAAGTTCAAAAAGAACTCTGCGGTTTTTAAAAGCACTTGAGTAAAGCAAACCATCGGCAAAGCGTTGTTTATTGCCAATTCCAATATTTTCCTCTTGTGTAATTTTTTCAAAATGTATGTCTTTTTCTTCGGTTATTATTTTTGTAACAATTTGAAATAATATACCCTGAAAAGTTCGTTCGTTGGCAGATTTTTTAGCAACCATTATTTTTTTATGCTAAGTTAAATATTTTTATTGAAACTTCTTCACAAATAGATTCTTCGCTAATCACTCAGAATGACATTGATTTATTTTTATTTCACTTTCTTCAAAGCCTCATCTGTAGCGTCTAACATTGGTTGTATAGAAACATTATTGCTTACTGCACCTTTCATCCAAACATTTGGAATTAAACGACCTTGTGTATAAATACGTTGAACTTCATTTGCAAAGTTTTTGCCTTTAATTTGTTGTTCTATTTGAAAATCAATTAAATGCCCTACAGGATAAGCGGAAAGATAAAGTGGTGCATCAATCATGTGCGAATAAATTGCAAGAATAGGTTCGTCTTTTGTACCAAAAACTGGAGCAAAATATTTATTCCATACATCTTTGGCAATTGTTATAACTTGATGCTTTAGTTGTTCTGGAGTTGCATCTGGATTTTCATATAACCATTTCCAAACCTGCATATCAACTAGCGATACTCCCATTATTTCGTAACAAGCCCAAAAATTATCTAAAGCCATCATGTCAAATTTTGCAGGGTCGGAATTTTTTATTCCTAAAAGTTCCAAATCGCGTTTCTGAAAAATAAATGCTAAAGCTTCTGTAAAGGCAGTATTTGGAACACCTTTCATTGTATAATAATCCATGTCGTAAAGCGAAAGCGTTTGCTCAACAGTATGCCCAAATTCGTGTACAGCAATATTATAGCCCTTATAATCCATCCCATCTTTACCAACTCTTGTACGCAAATGTGCATTATCGCCACGCATTTCGCTTCCCCACGCATGACCAGCACCACGCGATGCATCAACAGAAATACGATTTGTTATTTCGGTTGCTTTTTCTTGAGTAAAATCAAGTTTCTGCAAAATTAAAGGCAAATCCAGTTGAAATTGAGCTTTTGTTGGGTATTTTGTTTTAACAATTGCAGTTAACTCATTTTCGGATATTGTGCTTCTTGCTTTAAAGCCATCGTACCAAATATCAAATGGTTCTAGACTTCTTCCTAAGCGTTTACTAATTAGTTCTGCAACTTGTTTTACTTGTGGTGATGAGACAAATTCGGTAAATATTTTTTCTACTTCTTCTTGCGACATTTCCATTTCACCATCAAATTTTCGTTGAATGTAAGTTGGATATTGTGGACTATATACATCAACTGCTTTATTAGCATTATAAACATTAAGCAAATGTTCGTAACGTATATTAGGTTCAGGTAAAAACGTGATTTCTTTTCCGTTTTCAAACAATTTGTTATTTTCGGGATTCCATTGATATTTATTATTATTAATAACATCTTTAGGTATATCTTGACTAATAATGTGTTTCATAACATTATAAATCATTTTTTGTTTATTTAACCCTTCGGCATCGGCATAATGCGATTTTAATTCATCGCGTAAACCCCAATGAGAAATTAATTTTAAGTCTGTTGGGAATAATGTTTTATTATTATTATCAACCAAATTTCCCATATAAATATTGTATTCGCTAATGTATGTATCGGCTGCTGTTAAAGTTTCACTGATTTTCTGAATTAAATCTGCTGGCACTCTGCTTGAAAACACATCGCCTAATCGCGCATAAGCCCATTGTAACCGATTCCACGATGCACCTTTTTCATTTTTTTCTTTTAATGAATAAGATGGGAAATTTAAAATTGTAACAAATGCGATTTTATTAGTAAAAAAATCGTCAATCAAGTGTGAACTTACACTATAGCCACCAAACATCTCATCAATAGGTAAAACTTCACCTTTATCTAGATGTAGTGGTTCCATCAAGCCAATTGTTATACGATTAAAATTGCCATTAATAATCTCAAGCTGATGTTCAATCTTTTCAAAAACATCTTTTCGTAATAAATCATTGGCAATATAATTTTCTTTACAAAATTTAATAAACTCATTTGATGTTCCATCTTTCTCGAACCACAAAGCAGCACACTGGCTCACACCTTTTTCGATAAACTCTTTTTTATTATCTCCATACATTAGCATCAGTGTATCGGTAGCTTGCTTGATAGTAGTTGTTGAAATATTTGTTTTTTCAACATCCTGAGAACCATTATTCTCATTGGCATTTTTACAATTTTGCATTCCGAACATTAATGGTAGAATTAAATAAATAAATAAATTTTTCATTGTTATTATATTTTATGTTATTTTAATTGGTTTAATGTTTGAAGTTTTGGGTTTGAAGTTATTAAAAAATTAAACCTGAAACTAAAAACCTTTTATTTCTTTAATTTATTTGTTACAAAATCTTTTACCGATAACATTTTATTCTCAAATGTAAAAGTTTCATTTAATTTATAATTAAACTCTTTTAATCCATTGGTATAAAATAACTTAATGTATATTTCCGATTTATTAAAAACGTCAATATTTTCTAAATTTACAAATAGCTTAGCTTCTAAAATGTTACATATTTCGTTTTGAAAAACTGGTTGACGGTTTGGAACTGAAAATACCGAATAAACACCTTCAATTCGATTAAAATAATTTTGCATCGGTAAAAACAACGAATCATGAAATTCAGAGGGTATCCATAACTCAAACTTGAAATGCTTTTCAATAGCACTTCCTGCATTTTTTATAAGAAATTTAGGATAAAAATTAACATTTAAAATTTTACCGTTTTCTAACGAAGGAACTCCTTGTGTATTAACAATCCCTATAAACTCCATATTTGATACAGATGCAACGTTGTACATTTCTCTTACATGTTGTTCTAACATTAATTCTGTTTTGTTTCCTGTTCTAAAATAATACCTGTTATCGGAAGCCATGTGAGGGCGATATAAACTTTTGGGTATTTTTAATACTAATACTCCTTTTTTTTGGTTATTTTCACTTATAATTTCAGATATTTCTATGTTTTCTATTTTCGGTGAAATCTCATTCTCAATTAAATTCTTGAGCCAAAAAGATGTAACATTTGTTAAATTCAGGAAATCAAACTCAACTGCCTTGTTACGTTCCTTTTTAATACCAAAAATTATTGTCCCGCCACCTGAATTGGCAAATGCCGAAATGTATTTTGTGAGCCATTGTTCTTTCTTTTCATTTCCGGGTATTAGAGTTTTTGAATCACAAAAATCTAAATTATTGCTGCATTTTATTTTATTTAAAACGAAACTTTTAACGTATTCGTAATTATATGTTATGTGATTTGTTTGCATTTAATTGTTTAAATATACCAATTTTTATAATTCATAAACATAAATTTCGTTTGAATTTGAAACAACAATTTTATTCTTATAAATTGAAGCTGATTTAATTTTTAAGTTTTCGGGAATGGATAAGGAATCTGCATTATTGATAGTAGAATATGAAAATATTTTATTGTTATTTAGATAAATAAATTTATCACCAACAACTTGAAATTTATTTAACTGATAAAGTGGAATGGTTTTTTTATATGTTCCAAATTTGTCGAATATTAAAACTCCTGATTTTGGTGCCGACACAAATATTTCATCATTTTGTTCTAACATATAAACAGGCAAATCATTGTTTTGTAAAACTGATTGAATATTAGTACCCTTGCGGTCGGATTCTAAATTAGAATTCAAATGCACAAGTTGCATTTGTTGAGCATTAAAAATCCAAAATCCACCTAAATTAGAATTACAACATGCACTAATCTGACTATATCCTAAATTATCAAGTTCAATTGCAGAACTAATTTCGGAAAGTTTATTTGACAGAAAAATTACTTTATTAAACTCTTTGTAAAAAATCAAAACCCGCATTGGGTCTAAAACATCAACAGAATAAATACTGCCTAAAAATGAATTTGAGTACGAAAAATTCTTTAATCCTTCGAAATTATACATTGTAACATTATTCCCATTAACTGCATAAATATTTCCAATAGCATCTGTTAAAACAATTTCTGAATTTGCCGAAAATTGTTTAATAAGCTTCAAATCGGAAGTTGTAGTAAATAGCAAAATAAAAATTAATAAAGTTTTCATGTGTTTATATTTTATAGTTTACTGATACTCAATTTATTATATTTTTAAGATTGATGTAGATTGAAGAAGATTGATAAGATTGAGAGCGTCCCAACTTTTTTCAATCTTTTCTTATCAATCATTTCAATCTTTTTTCAATCTCATCACTTAACCTTAACCGCTAATATGAGCATTCCCTTGTGTGTCTTTAAATAGTCATGGATGTTTCATGTGTTTATATTTTATTAATTAGTTCATTTTTATTCGTTTGAGGTTTAAAGTTTTTAGTTTGAGGTTTTTAAAAACCCGAAACTCTAAACTTGAAACTAAAAACCTGAAACTATTGTAGATATTTATAATCATTCTCTTTTGTGTGTTTTAAAATTAATCATTGATGTTTCATTAAATAATGGTTTTTAAATTGCTAATATTTCTTCGATATATTCGCGGTGATTAGCAAGTCGTGGAATTTTATGTTGACCTCCAAGTTTACCTTTATTTTTAAGCCATTTATAAAAGGTACCTTTTTTTAAAATAGTGTATTTAGGAAAATCGAGCGACAAATTTCTATACCGTTTTGCTTCGTAATCAGAATTTAAACTTTTAAGTGCATTATCTAAGACTTCCATAAAATATTCCATATTTGAAGGCGAAACCGAAAATTCAAATAACCATTCATGTGCCCCCTTTGATTTTTCGGTCATATAAACTGGTCCTGCAGTATATTCAACAATGTTAGTACTTGTTTTTTCGCAAGCAATTTTAATAGCTTTTTCGGCATTTTCAATTATAAGTTCTTCACCAAAAGCATTAATAAAATGTTTTGTGCGTCCTGTTATAACAATCTTATGAGGATAAAGTGAAGTAAACTTAACTGTATCACCAATAACATAACGCCATAAGCCAGCATTTGTTGAAATAACTAATGCGTAATTTTTACAAAGCTCAACTTCGCCAATATTAAGCACTTTAGGATTTTCTTTACTAAAATCTTCAATAGGAATAAACTCATAATAAATTCCATAATCGAGCATAAGCAACATATCGTTTTTGCTTAAATCATCCTGAATTGCAAAAAAACCTTCGGAGGCGTTATATGTTTCTAAATAGTTAACCTTTTCCGATGAAAAGATTTTTTTAAACTGCTCGCGATAAGGAGTAAAGCTAACTCCACCATGAACAAAAAGTTCTAGATTTGGCCATACTTCACTTATGCTTGTTTTTCCCGTAATCTCTAAAATTCTTTTCATAAGAACTAACATCCACGAAGGAACTCCTGCAATATTTGTAACATTTTCTTTTGATGTTACATTAGCCATTTTTTCAATTTTACTTTCCCACTCATCCATCAAAGCAATTTCAAGATTTGGAGTACGAAGAAACTCAGCCCAAAACGGCAAATTTTGCATTAAAACAGCCGACAAATCGCCGTAATATGAGGCATTATTATAATCATTTACCTGATGACTGCCCCCTAATGCAAGCGTTTTACCTTTAAACAATTCGTAATTTGGCTTTTGCGATGAATATAATGCAATAATATCCTTTCCGCCTTTAAAATGACATTCTTCCAATGCTTCGCGGCTTACCGGAATAAATTTACTTTTATCGTTTGTTGTTCCCGACGATTTTGCAAACCATTTAATTTCTGAAAACCATAAAATATTTTGCTCGCAGTTACGAATACGATTAATATAAGGTGTTAATGAATTATAATCGCTTAATGGTACACGATTTTTAAAATCAGATGCCGTATCTATACTGTTAAAGCCGTAATTTTTCCCCCATTCAGTTTCACGATTTTTTTTAAGCAATTTGTATAAAGTTTCTAACTGAACATCAACAGGATATTTACGAAAAAGTTCAATCTGCGACATTCGCTTAATATTGAGCCAGTTAATTATTGAGTTTAAAATTGCCATGAACAAATTTATAAATTTTTTTACGACATTTTATAAAGATTTAATTTTTTGTTATTAAATTTCACAAAATTTTAGAAAATTATTTTATTTAAATAGTGCTTGTCCATAAAGTCAGTGTCTGATTCAGAATGTTCGAGTTCAAGGCATTCGAAGTATTAAAAAATCAGGAGTTTACTGTAGTAAATGACTGTTTTTTAATACGAGAATAACGCAGAAATCGGACATTATGGACAGACACTAAATATAGTTTATACCGAAAAAGTATATGTTATGGCTGAAGCCAAGTATTCTGTTGTTTTAATAGCCACGACCTTAAGGTCGTGGTTAAAAAACACCAAAAGTTGTGGGCTTTAGCCCTGATTTATAGCAATTAATATATAATTCTTATTCGATATATTGTTTAATTTTTACTTCTGATTTTTTATGAGTAACTATTCAGTATGCGTAAAAATTGTCACGCAAAGTCGCAAAGTTCGCAATTCACTCCGTTATATAATTCCTATAGAAAGTGGTATGAAAATAAAAATTGGTATCCAACGGGGTTAATATAGAAAATTATAATAAGTAAAAAGAAAAAATGACTATGAGATTTTATGGTTCCGCCTAAGCGGAACACGCTGTAAGCACGCAATGAAAAAAATCATTAATGATTTTTTTTAACTTTGCGTGCTTAAAACTTTGCGGGCATTGCGAGCTTTGCGTGACATAATATTTGAGAGAAGAACTTGTATGTTAAATAAAAAATCAAATTAACTTTGACTCTGATTAGTTACTTTTTTTTCAAATTTTTTTAATTCGCAAATTATAACTAATTTTGTGCGGGGTAAGTCTTATACGACCAGCTCCCTTTGAACTCCCCCAGGTTCGGAAGGAAGCAAGGGTAAAAGGTTGTAGCGGTGCGATATAAGTAGCTTACCCTATTTTTTTGAATCCACTTAACAGAAATGAATCTTCAAGACATTTCATCCAAAATTAAAAAATACGCTTTAGAAATTGGATTTAACGATTGTGGTTTTGCAAAAGTAGAAGAATTAACTTTTAATAAACAAAAATTATACTTTTCAATAAACAATGGTTATACTGCCAAACTATCTTTTTTAAGTAGAAATGTTGATAAGAGAGCTAATCCTGCTATTTTATTTGAAAATGCAAAAACTGTAATTATAGTTTTAGCAAGTTATTTTCCCCAAAAAATACAAAACGAAAAAAAATATAAAATTTCGATTTACTCTTATAGTAACAACTACCATAACATTATAAAGAATAATTTGAATAAATTATTTTTCAAACTAAAAGAAGTATTTCCTGATGTAATCGGAAGGGTTTTTTGTGATACTGCCCCAATTTTTGAAAAAGAATGGGCAAAACGTGCTGGTTTAGGGTGGCTTGGTAAAAACAATTTATTAATTAATGAAAATTTAGGAACTTTTGTTTTTATAGGAGGAATATTGATTGATAAAGAACTTTATTACGATAATGCTTTTGAAAAAACTTGTGGTAATTGTAATTTATGTATCGAAAGTTGCCCTACAAAAGCATTAAGCCCATATTTATTAGATGTTAATAAATGTATTTCATATATAACAATAGAAAATACAAACAATAAAATTCCAGAAAGTTTTAAAGGAAAAATAAAAAATGAAATATATGGATGTGATATTTGCCAAAATGTTTGTCCGCATAATAAAAAATTAAATGATAGAGCAAATCATTTCTTTAAGCCAAATGAATATGTAAACTGGAATGAAGAAAATTGGGAAAACCTAAATGAAGAAAAATTTAAAAGTGTTTTTAAAGATACTGCAATTGTTAGAATTGGCTTAAAAAAACTTAAAAGAAATATAGAATTTGTAAACAGGAATAACAAATTACAGCAATAAAATAATTTTACCCTAAATTGCTAATTCTCTCAAGTAAATCAATGTCAACAATTTTAATTCTCCTACCATTTATTTCGATAACCTTTTCTTGAGCAAAACTACTAAGTGTTCTAATAGCATTTGAATTAGTCATGTTGCTTAAACTTGCTAAATCCTCGCGGGATAAATGGGCTTTTATGGTTTTATTATCATCTTCCATACCATAAGTATCTTTTAAAACTAAAATTGATTCAGCTAATCGCCCTCTGACGTGCTTTTGTGTTAATGTTACACATCTGCTGTTCGAAAATCCAAGTTCAGTTGCCAGAGATTTTAATATTATCATTGCCAAATCAACATTGCGATAAAGTACTTCGAACAATGCATCCTTTTCGATAATGCATACTGTGCTATCTTCTAATGCAATAGCTGTAGCAAGATAATTTTCGTCTGCAAAAATTGCTCTATACCCAATAAAACCAATAGGTTTAGCTAATCGTACAATTTGTTCGCGACCTCCAATTCCTTCCTTGAACAATTTAACCTTACCTTCCGAAAGACTTATTAAGCCTGTTGGTTTATCACCTTCGCGATAAATAATCTCATTTTTTTTATAGCCAATGCAAGTATGATGCTGACGAAGAAAATCAAGTTGACTTTTAGGCAATTTTCCGAAAATAGATAAACTATTATCTAAACAATTACAAATTAAAATTTTAGATGTTTTCATGATAAAAAAGTTATAAAACACAGATTTAATCTTACAAATATAAGATTTTAATAATAATTATACAATGATTTTTGAAATAATTTATTTATCGTAACATGTGCATAATCAGATGTGTGTGAAAACAGTTAATAGCAAAACTTTAAAAACCCAAACACAACTATCAGACAATCATTATATTAGCAATTATATGTTTAGCAACATATTTTTTATTTTTGTAATTATTTTTTGAAATTGAAAGTTAAACAAAATGCATAAAATCTTATTCGATATAAACTCTAATGACTTTAATTTTTGGCATTGTTAATAATGTATAGATTTCTTTTTTTGTCATGTTGAGTGATTAGCGAAACATCTATTCTTAATAATGAAATAGATTTTTCACTTCGTTCAGATTCGATATCTATCGGATGACATAAAACTATAGTTTGTTACCAATACCTAATTTTTAATGAGGGTATTTAAGTTTCGGCTACCTAAGTATTTCGAAATACAAATAAATATTTTCAACAATTTCTCAAATTTATTCAATATTTGAAAATAGTTCATTAATTTTGCAATCTCATTCCAAATTATTTTAGTGAAAAACTTTTTAGACGAATTAAACCCTGCACAACGCGAGGCTGTTGTTAACTTTAAAGGTCCAAACCTGATTATTGCGGGAGCCGGTTCAGGAAAAACACGGGTGCTTACTTATCGTATTGCATATTTATTGCAACAAAGAGTTTTTGCAGGAAACATAATGGCATTAACGTTTACTAATAAAGCTGCTAAAGAAATGAAAGAAAGAATTGTTTCGTTAGTTGGTTTTGAAAATTCGCGATATCTTTGGATGGGCACTTTTCATAGTATTTTTGCAAAAATTTTACGTTCCGAAGCAAGCAAAATTGACTTTTCGCCCAAATTTACTATTTACGATACCGACGATTCTAAAAGCCAGATTAAAGCAATAGTAAAAGAACTTCATTTCGACGATAAGCAATATAAGACATCTGAAGTACACAATCGAATTAGTATGGCTAAAAACAATCTTGTAACTGCTGCAAATTATGTGAATAGTCCTATTATTCAGGAACAGGATTTAAAGTCGCGACGTCCTCAAATTGGTAAAATATACAGCATTTATCAAAGCCGGCTTAAAACCTCTGATGCAATGGACTTTGATGATTTGTTATTATTCACAAATATTTTATTTCGCGATAATGCTGATATAGCCGAAAAGTATCAGAAACATTTTAAATATTTATTAGTTGATGAATATCAAGACACAAATTATGCTCAATATCTTATTATAAAAAAGTTATGCGAATTATCTCAAAACATTTCAGTAGTTGGTGATGATTCACAAAGCATTTATTCATTCAGAGGAGCAAAAATTGAGAATATTTTAAATTTCAAAAAAGATTATCCTGCTCTTAAATTATTTAAACTCGAACAAAATTATCGCTCAACAAAAAATATTGTAGAAGCCGCAAATAGTCTTATAAACCGTAACCGCAACAGAATTCCTAAAAAAGTTTGGAGCAATAACGAAGAAGGCGATAAAATAAAGGTGCAAAAAGCATTTACCGATACCGAAGAAGGTTTTATGGTTGCAAATTTGCTTAAAGAATACAAATCTGAAAACAATTTTAAATTTAACGATTTCGTTATTTTATATAGAATAAATGCTCAATCAAGAATCTTTGAAGAATCATTCCGCCGAAGTGCAATTCCTTATAAAGTTTATGGCGGATTATCGTTCTATCAACGTAAAGAAGTTAAAGATGTTATTGCATATTTGCGTTTAGTTGTAAATCATAACGACGACGAAGCCTTTAAACGTATAATAAATTATCCTGCACGTGGAATTGGCAAAACAACACTCGAAAAAGTTGAAAGTATTTCAGTAACAAATAACATGAGTTTATGGAATACGATTTCTGCTCCAAAATTATTACAAACCGAAGTAAACCAGGGAACGATTTCCAGAATACTTAATTTTAAAGGTTTAATAGAACATTTTAGTGAAAAAAATACCGATACTGATGCTTTTGAACTTTCAAGTTATATTGTAAGCCAAACAGGTATTTTGCGTGACCTCGAAGCCGACAAATCGCAGGAAAGTATAAACCGTAAACAAAATATAGAAGAATTGTTAAATGGTATTAAAGATTTTTGCGAAACATCGCTTTCCGAAAATCCCGAAGCTAAGGTATTACTCGAAAACTATCTCGAAAATGTTTCGCTTTTAACAGATTTTGATACAACTGATGATAATGAAGAAAAAGACCGGGTTGCACTTATGACGGTTCACTCGGCTAAAGGATTAGAATTTAATTGCGTGTTTATTGTTGGAGCCGAACACGAACTCTTTCCACTTTATTTTAATGGAGTTGCACCCGAAAATATTGAAGAAGAACGCCGATTATTTTATGTTGCCCTAACACGTGCAAAAAAAATTGCAAATATTTCGTTTGCCGAAAATCGTTACCGTTGGGGGAAGCCTGTAACTTGTCAGCCAAGTAGCTTTATAAGTGAAATTGATAAAGAATTTCTCGACATGGCAATCGAAATTGACGAAGAAAATAAACCCTCATCTTATAATGACAAATTCAACAAAAAAGGCACATTATTAAAAAGCGAAATGTTTAAACCCGAAATAAAATTCAGTTTAAAAGAAAAAAAATTAGTACATTTGAACATTGCCGAAAAAACTAATGTTTTATTAATTGATAAAAAAGAAAATATAAATATTATTGAAGGTGCAACCGTTATTCACAATAGATTTGGTAAAGGAATAGTTATTAGAGTTGAAGGTGAAAATTCAAATACTAAAGCACTTATTAATTTTGATATTAGCGGTGAAAAACAATTATTATTGAAATTTGCAAAACTTAAAGTTATATAAAACAGTAAACAATAATAACAATGGTCACACAATAGTTAATACAATGGTCACTCAATTGTATACTCACGTATAACAACTGAATGACTATGAATGACAACTGTATGACTACTGAATGACAACTGTATGACTATGAATGACAATGTATGACTACTGAATGACAATGTATGACTACTGAATGACAATGTATGACTACTGAATGACAATGTATGACTACTGAAT
>Ga0100390_10004078_pt1 | contig 12646 bp, 8 predicted proteins | sample CryGeymeta201514_FD_81540 | JGI IMG/M metagenome (GOLD analysis project Ga0100390, IMG submission 81540) | Groundwater microbial communities from Crystal Geyser aquifers in Utah, USA - Crystal Geyser metaG 2015-14 | ecosystem: Environmental > Aquatic > Deep subsurface > Groundwater | place: USA... | reverse complement strand
GGCCAGCGCTGATCTTCCTCAGATTCGGCGCTACGCCGACCGGGTCTGGGAACTGATGCAGGAACTGGCCTCGCACTCCGATGGCAACATCCGGCTCGAACGCATCGACCCGCTGCCGTTTTCCGAGGCCGAGGACGATGCGGCCCGCTATGGCCTCGAGGCGGTGCCGCTGAGCCAGGCCGGCGACCAGCTCTACCTGGGCCTGGTTGGCATCAATACCGTCGATGGGCTGGAGCGCGTGCCCTTCCTGTCACCAAATCGCGAGGCTTTTCTCGAGTACGACCTTGCGCGCATGGTCGCAAGCCTGGCGACGCCGGAGCGCCCTCAGGTTGGCCTGATCAGCGGCCTGCCGATGAGCGGCGGCTTCAACATGCAGACCGGCCAGCGCAATCCGGCCTGGTCGGTCTACGAGCAGTGGCAGGAACTGTTCGAGATCACTACCGTGTCGGCAACCGCGACCGAACTTCCGAGCGATCTCGACGCACTGGTGCTGGTGCACCCGAAGCAGCTGTCCGATGACCTGCTGCGTTCGATCGATCAGTTCGTGCTGGGCGGCGGCCGCCTGCTGGCCTTCGTCGACCCTTACGCCGAGGCCGATCCGGGCGAGGATCCGAACGACCCGGCCAGCCGTTTCCTGGCCGACCGCGCCTCGTCACTCGGGCCGCTGCTGGAAAATTGGGGTGTGAACTTCGACAGCGACAGCTTCGTCGCCGACCTCGGCCGCGCGCTGCAGGTCACGATCCGCCAGGGTCAGCCGCCGGTACGCCACCCGGCCATCCTCGGGCTTGCCGCCGAAGATTTCAGCCAGAGCGACATTGTCACCGGCGAGTTGGGCCTGGTCAACGTCGCCAGCGTCGGTTCGCTGGTCGACCTGGAACGCGACGGCGTCGACTTCGAGCCACTGATCCTGTCCAGTGACCGTGCCGGCTTGCTGCCGGCCGAGCGCCTGCGCATGCTCAGCGACCCATCCGACCTGATCGCCGAGCTTGGCATTGACGAGGGTCGTCACGTGCTGGCGGTGCGTCTGACCGGTACCGTGGCCAGCGCCTTTGCCGACAGCCTGCCGGAAGGCGGCCTGGCCGAGGGTGCCTTGAATGCGATCGTCATCGCCGATACCGACCTGCTGACCGATAATCTCTGGGTACAGCGCCAGAATTTCCTCGGCCAGGTGCTGCTCAACCCGTTCGCCGACAACGGGGCACTGGCGGTCAACGCGGTCGAGAACCTGCTCGGCAACGCCGACCTGATCAGCATCCGCAGCCGCTCGACCTCGAACCGACCGTTCGACCTGGTCGACGACCTGCGGCGCGAGGCTGAAGCCCGGCTGCGTGCTACCGAGCAGCAGCTCGAGGCGGAGCTGGCCGAAACCGAGAACCGTCTGACCCAGCTGCAGCAGTCGCGCGGCGATGCCGATCTGAGCATCCTGACGCCCGAGCAGGAAGCCGAGATCGACCGGTTCATGGAGCAGCGCCTGGAGATTCGCCAGCAACTGCGCCAGGTCCGCCGCCAGCTCGATGAGGAAATCGAATCGCTGGGTGCACGGGTCAAGCTGATCAACATCGCACTGATGCCGCTGCTGGTCACCCTGGTTGCGCTGCTGGTGGCCTGGCGCCGGCGCAAGGCCCAACATGGAGCGAGCAAGCCATGAGCCACAATCGACCCCGCAATCAACTGATCCTGCTTGCGATCGTGACGGTACTGCTGACCGTCGTTGCCGCGCTGTTGAACCGTTCCGACCGCGCTCCGTCCGATGTTGCCGGTCAGGCCCTGCTGCCCGGCCTTGCCGAAGTGGTCAACGATCTCGACGCCATCGACGTGGTTGCACCCGGCGGCGAGGTGATCCAGTTGCGTCGTGACGAAACCCGCTGGCGGCTGCCCTCGCGCGAGGACTACGAGGCCGACTTCGCCCGCGTGCTGGAACTGCTGCGCAACCTGCGCGAGGCAAGGCTGGTGGCCGAAAAGACCAGCAACCCCGAGTGGTACGCACGTCTCGGGGTCAAGGACCCAGGCGACGCCGATGCCACCGGCCGGCGAATCGATTTCCCGGGCCGCGAACTGCCCTCGATCATCATCGGTCAGACCGATCCGACCGATGCCGGCAGCTACGTGCGCCGTGCCGAGGAGGCCCAGAGCTGGCTCCTCGACCGGGTGCTCGAAGTGCCTGCGGACCCGATCTCGTGGCTGGAGCGCAGCATCATGGACATTCCGGCCGAGGACATCGCCGAGGTCGTGATCCGTCACCCCGACGGCGAGACCATCCGCCTGCGCCGCGCCGGCGAGGAGGGCAGCGACTTTGTCCTGATGGGCGTGCCCGAAGACCGCAGCGCCGGCCCGGTCTGGCGCCGCACCACGCTGGCCAACGGCCTTCGAGCACTGCAGATGGACGACGTGCGCCGCTTCGCGCTACCCGTGCCCGACAATGCCGTCGGCCTGCTGTTTGTCACCACGGACGGCCTGAATTTCCTGGTGGACCTGTTCTCAGACCAGGACGGCCACTGGGCTCACTTTACCGTTTCGGCCGAGCCGGAACCGGAAGCAGCGCCCGAAGCGGATGAGCAGGGCGTCGCCCGAGACGGCGCGGATGCGACCGAGGATTCCGGGATCGAACTCGCCGATGCCGCCGTCCATGGTGTCGGGAAGGCTGGCGAGAGCAGCCAAGCAGCTGCCGACGCAGACGCCGCAATGGCCTCGACCGACGACCCGACCGCAGCGGTCGCCACCGATGCTGTCGAACCCGCGACCGACCCGGCGGCCGAACGCCTGGCCAACGCCGTTGCCGTCGACGCCCGCTTGTCGCCGTGGCTGTTCAAGATCCCCGAACGGCGCTACGAAGACTTGACCGTGCGGCTGGAAGCCCTGCTCGAGCCGGTCGGCGAAGACGATTGATTCGCTTGTGCCGTTCGCTCTTCGGCGCATGCGGAATTCTGGCGTAGCCCGGACAAGCAGCAGTCCACCGCCCTGTAACAAGGCTGAGGAAGGACCCCGGCATGGGCAGAAACAACGGCGCTGTCCCGGTTTGAATTTGAGCAGGATCGCTATACTGACCGCTCGATCAAACTCCGGGAGGAAACTTGTCGAAACAGATCCCGCTGATGGACGTGATGATGCTGCTGGCCGAAACGCAGACCAATCCGATTCATGTCTGCGGCCTGATGTTGTTCGACAAGCCCAGGGGTCGCCCCGGACTGGTGCGCGAAATCGTCGATGCGTATCGCGCGGCCCGTCCGACGCCGCCGTTCGACTGCGTGCCGGAACTTTCAAGTACGCACGCGCCGCGTTGGCTGCATGCCCCGAACTACGACGCGCGCTATCACGTCCAGCACATCGCATTGCCAGCCGGCGCACGCTACGAGGATCTGCTCTACCTGGCCGCTGATCTTCACGAGACCATGCTTGATCGCGGTCGTCCGCTGTTTCGGATCTGGATCATCGACCAGCTACCGGACGGGCGGTTTGCGCTGTTTGCAAAGATGCACCACGCCATCATCGACGGAGTCAGCGCAACCCGTCGGGTCAACGCAAGCCTGCGCACGACCCGGCACAAGGGCGTGCCCCAACCGTTGTTTGCGGTTGATGTGCCAGTGCGCAAACCACGCCCGCCCAGGGCACTGGTCCAGCGCCTGCTCGGCGCGAGCAGCAATGCGACCAGCCAGTCCATGGCGTTGCTCGGCAGCCTGCGAAAGGGTGTGTGGAACCGGCTCGGTCTTGCCGCTCAGGGCAGTGTGCCGTTTGCAGCGCATCGCGGACCGATGAACGAGACGGTGTTGAACGCCCGCACAATCGCGACGCTATCGCTGCCGTTGCAGGAAATGCGCCGGGTCGGAAAACAGTACGGCGCCACACTCAACGACGTCGCCATGGCCGTGATCGACGCCGGGGTACATCGCTATCTGGCCACGCAGGACCAGCCTTTCGAGCACCGCCTGGTGGCCATGTGCCCGGTCTCGCTGCGGGATCGCGACGACGCTTCCGGCGGCACCAAAGCCTCGGCGGTGTTCGTGCGCATGGGCACAGCCCGGGCGACCGTGGTGGAGCGCCTGATGCAGGTGACCGAATCGATGAATGAGGCCAAGCAGGATGTTCGCGCCATGTCCAGGGAGACCGCACTGGGCTATGCCACTGGACTGATGGGCATTGCTGGCCTGACGGCGATCACCCGCGCCGACCGGGTCACGCGCCCGTCGGCCAACCTGGTGATTTCCAACATTCCCGGCTGGGACCGCCAGCTCTACCTCAACGGCGCGCCGCTGAGGAACGTCTATCCTGTGTCCGCGATCGCGGCCGGGGTGGGCTTGAATGTCACCATCATCTCTTGTAATGGAAGCATGGAGTTCGGCTTCGTTGGCAACGGCGCCAGCCTGCGCAAGCTGCCGTCCCTGGCCGATCACGTCGAGCAGGCCTGGCAGGAACTGGCGCGGGCCACGCCTGATCGCTGAGCCTGGCTTTTCAGCGCGCTTGCTGCCGTGGCTGCGCGCTTGGGAAGCATCATCAACAAGGCAGCCTGCTTGGATTATGATCAACTGCTGATGAAAATCCTTGCATGCATACTCTGACGTGGTCAGCTGGCAGACAAGAACCGCCAACCTGCTCGGTCGCTTGACCATTCGCCAGGCGCTGAAGCGCGAACTGTCGGTCACCGACATGCGCAAGCAGATTCTGAGAATGGAGCGCTTCTTTCCCGATGTGGCCGATGACATCCATATCGACACCGAACTCAGGCTGACGCACTGCGATGCCGAATGGCTGACGCCGGCCTCGGGGCCCACCGAGCGCGTCATCCTGCACCTGCCTGGCGGGGCGTTCATGACCCGATTTCAGCGCGCCGAGCGCTTTTTTCTGGCGCGCCTGTGCCGTGCCGCCCATGCCCGTGGGCGACTGGTGTTTTATCGTCTTGCCCCCGAAGATCCCTACCCGGCTGGGCTGGATGATTGTCTGGAGGCTTACCAGCAGATTCTCGACAGCGGTGTCGCGCCCGAGCATCTTTTCATCAGCGGTATATCGGCAGGCGGCTGCCTGGCGCTTGCCCTGCTGCTGAAGCTGCGCGACCGTAGAATCCCGTTGCCGGCCGGTGCGCTGCTGATGTCACCGGCGGCAGATTTTACCGATGGACCGGAGGAGGGCTCCCGCGTCGACAATGCCAGACTCGATGCCGTGCTCAGCCTGGAAAATGGCGACCAGATTCGTCGCCTCTATCTGGGTGAGCGAACCGAGTTGATCACGCACCCCTATGTCTCGCCGGTGCTGGGTGACTATGCTGGCTTGCCGCCGATGTTTTTCCAGGTCAGTAACAGCGAGATTCTGCTCGATGACAGCCGGTGCTGCGTCGAACGTGCCCGGGCCGTCGGTGTCCCGGCTGAAATCGAGATCTGGGATCGGATGCCGCACGGCTGGCAGGCGCTGTCGTTCACACCGGAATCGGGTCGTGCCATCAACCGGCTGGCCGATTTCATCCGCGAGCATTGTCCATGACATCGAAAGCCGCCACCGGCAATCAGGCGTCGGCTGCCGCTTTCATGCAGCGGCTCAGGCACGATCATGCCGGCCTGTCGCGCATGCTGCGCGCCATCGACGGCATGGTCGACCGCCTGGCCACGCAGCCGGGGGCTCTGCAACCGGTCCTGGTCGAGGCATTCGCCTATCTGTTGCACTATCAGCATGGCTATCATCATCCGCGCGAAGATCGTTTGTTCGAGAGAATCAGAGGCAAACAGCCCGCATTGGCAGATATTCTGGCAAGGCTCGCAGAAGAGCATCGGGCCGGCCAGGGTGAGGCTGCCAGACTGGCCGAGGATCTCGCCGCGGCAACGCCCGACCAGCTTCGCGGCAAGAAGGGCGAGCGTGTTGTCACGCGAATTCAGCGCTATTTACGGCATGCTCGCCTGCACATGCGCAACGAGGAGGCGGTGTTCTACGCCCGCGCCGAGAAGATCCTGAATCGGGCGGACTGGGCCGAAATTGTCGACGATGACGGCTTTCAGGATCCGCTGGCCGACATGGATGCACTTGCCGAGGAATATCCTGAACTGGCGGCGCACTTCGACCTCCCGGCCCGCTACCTGGGGCAGAGCAGAAAACGCATTGGCGTCTCCCGCATGGCGCGCCACCAGATCCTGGAACTGACCGACCTCTACGGCGGATTGATGCACGAGGGTTTCGATCTGACGCGTCGTAACGCGAACCGGCTGCTTGCCGTGCGCGGACCACTCGACCTGCTGCGCGCGGCCACCTCGATCACTTCCGACAGTCTGCGTTTTGTCGGTCAGTGCGTTGCTCGTCCATCACGCTGGGCCATCAACACCGGCAGCGACTTGCTGCTTGCCCGGATCAAGCCGGCACAGCATGAGTAGCGCCTGTTTCCGCCATCGAGACACCGTCATGATGACGCGGCGGCTGCCGGCCTCTGGGGCGCAGATGCAGTCGAGCCCGGTGTGCCGTACACGATCAGGATGGCGCCAGGTGCATTGAACCCGGTTGATTCATGACTCGACCTGCAGCGATGCCCCCCAGGCTGTGCATCGGCGAGGTTTTACTCGGTTGCGCATCCTGACCTGCCGGTATTGACCAACAGGCGAGTCCGGCTGCGGTGCGCTCGGCCGCGAAACACCGCGGCGACACGACCTGGAGCCGTCTCGCGACGGTCGGGTCAGGAATAATCCGGGTTGAATCGATTTGCTCTTTTCCTTGTCTCGGTTTCCTTTGTGGTTGAACGAGGGCCTGCGAGGTCCGGGTGCATGAGAGCTTCGGCGCTGCCTCAGCCAGCGCCCGAAAGCTGCGGCTGCGGTGACGGGTTCTGGTGGATGTGCCCAGGCTGCATTGTGGAACCGAACCGGCAAGCTGCTCGGCGATCCAGTCCAGGGCGCGAGCGAGCGCCCAGGTGTCAGGCTTGGAAGCCTTTCGGACTTGACGCTGTTCTACTGCGGAAAAGCCGGATTGGGCCAGATTCTCCGGCCTTTTTCGTTAAATCGATCCGCGATTTGCCTCAAAAGATCGAAAAACCTGACTCCAGCCGGCTTTCCCTCGCTACGATCGGTCAAGTCCGACAGGCTCCTGGGGATCTGTCTCGGCGTGTAGCCGATCCAGCGAATCCGCGCCAGCGGCCAGCATCACAAGGCGGTCGAAACCCAGCGCCACCCCGGCACAGTCGGGCAAGCCGCGCTCGAGTGCGCACAGTAGCGTCTCGTCGACGGGCATCGGCGGCAGTCCGAGGTGGATGCGGCGGTGGTTGTCCTGATCGAAGCGGGTCCGCTGCTCGCCCGGATCGGTCAACTCCTGGTAGCCATTGGCCAGCTCGATGCGGTCGACGAAAATCTCGAAGCGCTGGGCCACGCTCGGGTCGCCTGGCTCGAGTCGGGCCAGTGCGGCCTGACAGGCCGGAAAGTGGTGGACCACGACGACGCTGTCGTTCGGAAGCCGGGGTTGGATGCGTAACGAGAAGAGCCAGTCCAGCTGTTCTGGCAGGTCCATGTCGCCGGGGGCCTCGGCCAGCGCGAAATCGCGGGCTTCGGTATCATCAATCGGATCGAATCCCAAGGTCTGATGCGCCAGTTCGCGCCAGCTGGTCCAGTGCATCGGCCGTGGTTGCGGGAGCGCCAGTTTAAGCAGTTGCAGCACTTCCTCCACCAGACGTGGCCAACTCCAGCCAATCCGGTACCACTCCAGCATCGTGAATTCCTCGCGATGCAGCCGGCCGTGCTCGCCGGCGCGAAACACTGTGCCGAGTTCGTACAGGTCACCCAGTCCGGCGGCGAGAAGGCGCTTGTGGGCAAATTCGGGTGAGGTGCGCAGGTAGCGACCGTCAGTCAGGGCGAGGCTGGCCAGGTGGACGTCGGTCACGCCGTAGTGCGTGATCAGGCCGGTCTGGACCTCGATCGCGCCATGGGCCGCGAAATGAGCGCGGACCCGTGCGGCCAGTTCGGCGCGCAGTCGCAGCCCGCGGTGGCCTGGACTCATGCCGCGGCGTCCGGTCGCTGGGCCGTCTTCAGTGTGACGGTGCGCAGCCGCAGGCCAAGTGCGGTGAGCTGGGCCTTCTCCAGCTGCAGCCCGCGTGCCGAAAGCGGGTGCGCCGCAAGCCAGCCCTTGGGCAGACCCAGCTCGAAGCGATCGCTGCCGTCGCCGCAGAGCGAGAAATCCGGCAGATCACTGTCGGTGCGCGAGCGGGCCAGGGCCACGGCCAGTCGAATCAGCAGCAGCATCGGGCGTGCGACCGTGGCCATGCGACCCGGCAACGGGGCCAGCGCATCCCGGCCCAGCTTGCGGCGCTGGCCGCGCAGCAGCACCGCCATCAGCTGCTGTTCCTGACGGGTAAAGCCGGGCATGTCGGACTGCTCGACCAGATAGGCGCTGTGCAACTGGTAGTGACTATGGGCGATGGCCAGGCCGGCTTCATGCAGTCGGCAGCTCCAGTCGAGCAGGTCGCGGTGGATCAGGCGCAGCCCGTGAGCTTCGGCAATCTGCTCGAAGCCGGCCATGGCGAAGTCGCGAACGCGCTCGGCCTGGGTTTGGTCGCAGCCAAATCGTCCGGCCATGGCCTGCACGGTCTGCTCGCGTGGATCGATGTGTTCCTCGCGCCCCACGAGGTCGTGCAACAGACCTTCGCGCAGCGCGGAGGGGCTGACCTCGAGCGTGTCGATGTCGAATGCCCGCATACAGGCTTCGAGCACCACGATGCCGCCAGCGATGACCGGCTGGCGCGCGCTCGACAGGCCGGGTAGCTGAACGCGCTCGATGTGCCCGGCGTCGAGCAGCATCTGGCGGAGTTCTGCGACGTCGGCGGATCGGATCGGTCCCGGCAAAGCGTTCTGGCTCGTGGCAATAATCGCTTGCACTGCGCGAACCGTGCCCGAGGAGCCGATGGCGTGATGCCAGCCGCTGGCCCGCAGCGGTGCCTGCAAGGGCTGCAGCTCGGCGGCGATCTCCTCGGCGGCACGGCGCCAACGACGCGGCGTGATTCGGCCCTTGCCGAAGGCTCGGCGGGTAACGCTGACGCAGCCGAACTGAATGCTTTCGGCGAACACTGGATCGCGCGCCAGTCCGGCGGCGATCTCGGTCGAGCCGCCGCCGATATCGATGACCATTCGCGGTTGCTCGCCAAAGGCGGTCGCACCGGTAACGCCGAGCCAGACCAGACGGGCTTCTTCGCGGCCGCTGATGACATCGATCGGGAAGCCGAGCGCAGTTTCCGCGACGATCAGGAAGGATTGCGGCTGTGCCAGTCGGCGCAGGGTCTGGGTGCCGACGGCGCGCACCTGGAGGGTCGGGAAATTCGCCAGGCGCTGACCGAATCGGGCCAGGCAGGCGATCGCACGATCACGGATTTCCGGATCCAGCCGACCGCGTGTGTCGAGCCCGCCGCCCAGCCGGATCATCTCACGGAGCTGGTCGATCACGCGCAACTGGCCGCGCTCGTGTCGAGCGACGAGCAGGTGGAAGCTGTTGCTGCCCAGGTCGACGGCGGCGTAGAGATCGCGATTCGGCATATTTCCCTGACGTTCGGCGAGGCTTGGATGGTAGTCTGGACCGAAAGCAAGCATAGCGGGTCAATGCCCGGCCGGCATGGCTGGGGCCCGCAGTGCGGCCTGGCGCGGGTCAGCCCGACTGCGTCGCGCGATCGATCAGCGTGAGCTGCAGACGGCGGGTGTCCGCTTCCGCATTCGGCCAGGCATGCATGTAGCTGCCATCGCCATGCAGCTTCCAGGCGTCGCGGTTGTCGGTAAAGGCCAGCTCGAATGCTTCCTCGACCACGCGCCGCGCCAGCGTTGGTTCGTGGATCGGAAATGCAACCTCGACGCGCTGGAACAGATTGCGCTCCATCCAGTCGGCGCTGGATGCCCAGACATCTTCGGCACCGCCATTGACAAAACGGTAGACCCGGGCGTGTTCGAGAAAGCGCCCGAGGATGGAGCGCACTTCGATGGTCTCGGAAAGTCCTTCGATGCCGGGCCGCAAGCAGCAGGTTCCGCGCACGATCAACCGGATCGGCACGCCGGCGCGCGAGGCCCGGTAAAGCGCCCGGATCACCTGTGGTTCAGTCAGCGAATTCATCTTTGCATCGATGCCGGCCGGTCGGCCATTTTCCGCATGACCGATTTCGCGCTCGATGTTGCGCAGCAGGAAATCGTGCAGGTCAAACGGCGACTGCACCAGTTCGCCCAGATTGGCCGCACGACCCAGACCGGAGAGTTGCATGAACAGTGCCTGGACGTCTTCGCCAAATCCCGGACTCGCGGTCAGCAGCGCGAAATCCGTATAGCCCCTGGCCGTGCCCTGGTGGTAGTTGCCGGTGCCCAGGTGCACGTAGCGCCGCACCTTGCGGTGCTCGCGGCGGACGATCAACATCATCTTGGCGTGGGTCTTGTGGCCGACCACGCCGTAGACGACCTGCACCCCGGCTTCCTGCAGCCGGGTCGCGAGCGTGATATTGGCTTCCTCGTCGAAGCGGGCCCGCAACTCCACCACCACGGTGACATCCTTGCCGGCTCGCGCCGCGTCGACCAGCAACCCGACCATGACCGAGTCGGCGCCGGTTCGATACACCGTCATCTTGATCGCCAGCACTTCCGGATCACTGGCAGCCTGGCGCAGCAGTTCTACGGTCGGGGCGAAGCCGTCATATGGGTGGTGCAGCAACCAGTCGCGCCGCCGCAGCGCGGCGAACAGCTTGTTGCCGCTGCCGAGCCCGGCCGGCAGGCGTGGCTGGAATGGTGAATAGAGCAAGTCAGGACGGTCAGTCTGTTCACACAGTGCGCTCATCCGGTTGAGGTTGACCGGACCATCACAGCGGTAGACGTCGCTGTCCTCGAGACCGAACTTGGCGCTCAGCAGTTTGACGACTTCTTTCGAACAGCCCTCGGCCAGTTCGAGCCGCACGGCCTCGGCGAAGCCTCGTTCGAGCAGTTCGCCTTCCAGCGCACGAGCCAGGTCCTCGATCTCTTCCTCGTCGACGAACAGCTCGGAGTTTCGAGTGACCCTGAACTGATAGCAGCCACGCACCTGCATGCCCGGGAAAAGTTCATGAATGAAGGCGTGCAGAATCGAGGACAGGAACACGAAGTCGTTCGGCCCGCGCGAGTAGCTCCGGGGAATCCGGATCAGCCGTGGCAGCGAGCGCGGTGCACGAACCAGGGCCAGTCCGGGATCGCGGCCGAAGGCGTCGGAGCCATCGAGTTCGACGGCGAAATTGAGCGATTTGTTGAGAATGCGCGGAAATGGATGCGCCGGGTCCAGTCCAAGCGGCGACAGCACCGGCATCAGTTCCCGGCGGAAATGGCGGTGCAGCCAACGATGCTGGCGCCGATTCCATTGCGAGCGTTTCAGGATCCGGATCTGCTCGCCTTCCAGTTTCGGCATCAACTCCTGGTTCAGGACCCGGTACTGCTCGTCAACCAGCTTGCTGGCCGCCTCGCGGATTGCTTCCAGGGTCTGAATCGGCGTCATGCCATCGGGTCCGGGCTGGCTGGCGCCGTGCTGCATGCGTTGCCGGATCGATGCGACCCGGACTTCGAAGAACTCGTCGAGGTTGGTGCAGGAAATGCACAGGAAGCGGACTCGCTCGAGCAGCGGGATCTCCGGATCGCGTGCCAGTTCGAGCACACGCCGAGTGAAGCACAGCAGGCTCAGCTCGCGGTTGAAGAACAGTCCCGGATCGTTCAGTTCATCTTCGAGCCAGCGCTCCAGCGGCGCTGCAGCCTGCGCGATCCGGTTGGCCGGACCGTCGGCCGTGCCATCAGCGAGCCCATCGGCCGGACCGTCGGGCATGGCATGCAGCCGCCCGGAGCGCGCGCCATCGGTCATCAGACGAGATCCGAGAAGCGATAGCCGTGGCCCCGGACGGTCTGAACATAGCGGTCGTGGCCGGTGTCCTCCAGCGCCTTGCGCAGGCGGCGGATGTGGACATCGACGGTCCGCTCCTCGACCCGATGATCGGCGCCCCAGATTTCGGCCAGTAGTTGGCCCCGGCTCCAGGCCCGGCCGGGCGCGGTCATGAACAGTTTCAGGATGCGAAACTCGGTCGGGCCCATTGCCAGCGGACGATCCCCGGCCAGGGCTCGATGGGACTGCAGATCGATGCTCAAGTCTCCGACGCGCAGGCATGGGGTCGCTTCGTCGTGTTCACCGTGGCTGCGGCGCAGCACGGCGCGAACCCGGGAGATGAGCTCCCGGGTCGAAAACGGCTTGACTACGTAGTCATCGGCACCCGAGTCCAGTCCGGTCGTGCGGTCATGTTCATTTCCGCGCGCAGTCAGCATAATGATCGGAATCTGGCTCAGGCCCGGAGTGTCTCGCAGTGTTCGAGTCAATTGCAGGCCATCGAGACCGGGCATCATCCAGTCCATCACGATCAGGTCGGGCGGCAGGTCGGTCTCGTTAAGACGCGCCAGTGCCTCGTCTCCGCCAGCGGCAACATCGACGTCCATTTCGGCACGGTTCAGGCTGAACGCGAGCATGTTTCGGATCGGTGCCTCATCATCGATGATCAGGATACGCGGCTTCATCTGGATTCGGGCAGGACTGTCTTCCTACCATTATCAGACACCGTGTTACTGAATCATTACAGAGTCCTTTCGGTTCAATGAAGTCTGCACTGCGGCCCGGAATCATTGTGCTTCGTCGCCGCGCCGGCTGCTGCGCATGCGTTCGACCCGGAGCT
>Ga0100390_10004047_pt1 | contig 12695 bp, 9 predicted proteins | sample CryGeymeta201514_FD_81540 | JGI IMG/M metagenome (GOLD analysis project Ga0100390, IMG submission 81540) | Groundwater microbial communities from Crystal Geyser aquifers in Utah, USA - Crystal Geyser metaG 2015-14 | ecosystem: Environmental > Aquatic > Deep subsurface > Groundwater | place: USA... | reverse complement strand
TTATTTGATTAACTTGTCGCTAAATGGTTTATTCATGACTTTTGTAGCTTGTCTATAGCCGAGTAAATAGCCTGACGATAACTTGAGTTAATCTTATCGCAGTTCTACTACTGGGCATAAATTCCGTCCTATGGTACGGTAGCAGCCAGTAATTGTCAAAGAGTAGTATCGCCCACCCATCCTCTCCTCGGAACCGGTGTGCTCCAACTCCAGCGGTCGGAGCCACCTCTATCTCGCCCCAACCCGTGACCAAGCGGTTGGGGCTCCGAAAGTTCCTCGAAAAGGATGGGTTAGGGCTGCTACAAAGGAGCAGAGAACATTTTCTGTAGCCAGCACATCGGGAGTGATAGCTACAAATTACCGCAGCGAACAAGAGGGAAGCCGGAACTGCGGGAGCGAAGCGACTAAATTCCGGAGGGTTCCCCGAAGTGAGCTAGGATAATTTGTCTATTACGGAGATAGCTGGCGGGAAAATGTTCTCTGTATTCAGCAATAAAAAGACCGGCGCTTGGGAGCGTCGGCCTTTGCCCTTATCGTTGCTTTACGGCACAACCGTAACGGGAATCTGTCTTATGCCGGGATCCGGTGTCCAGTTGTACAGCCACTCCGCATCCTCGAAAGTCAGATTAACGCAGCCATGCGAGTGCGGCGAGCCGAACGAATTATGCCAATAGGCGGCGTGGATGAAAGCCATGCCTTGATCGCTTCGGTAAAAGGCCATCGAGAACGGAACAAATAAAGTGTATTCGTCCGTTAGACCTTTTAGCGGTCCTTCCATAACCTTCACGGGATACTTCGCAAAAATATGGAAGTGCCCCGTCTGCGTTTGGAGATCACCACTGCCAGTAGAAACTTTGGCCGACTTCACCATTTTGTCTCCTTCGTAGGCGTAGAGCTTCTGCTCGTGAAGTACGACTTTGATAGACTTAACGGCATCGCGCTCGGGGGTTATCCGCGAGAACTGCACCGGCTGGAAATAATCCGCCGCCACGTACCAATCCCCATGGATACGGCCAGGAAACGCCATTGCGCTGCGGTCAATCTTGATCTTCAGCCACATTCGGCCGTCCGCGCCCCTTACTAAGTCAGTAATAGGAAACATCTGACCGTTCCGCGCTCGCGCCGGCTGGGAGCCGCTAGTCTCGAGGTACACCGAAGCTTTCTTATAGGAAACTCCGGGGCCTGTCCTTACGTTCACGCAGCCACCCTGCCACGCCCAATTACAGCTATTCACCACCCGGAAATAGCCCGCTACGGTTGATGTGACAATCACCTGTTCGCCTGGAGCCAAGGAGATCTGTAGTTGAAGCGCTTGAGCTTGGACCCTTAAGGCGTCAAGTTTAGCTTGAATGTCCGCCAAGCTTCCTGTAGAACCAGACTCTGCCCTCTTTGCTTCGGGAACCCAAACCCAGAAATACAGAAATAAAACCGCAACGATAATGAGAAACGTAAATATGCGTTTCATAAATTTTAATGAACAGGACCACCCTTAGCCGAAATAAATCGCGGCTAAGAGCAACTTCTGTTTGTTACTCTTAGCCGTCGACTTGGCCTTTATGGCCCCGGCTAATGCAGATGTAAAACTACATTGCCATAAATTATGCACAACGTCAATGCCCTAAACATAGCAAAAACGCCCAGTATACTAAAACACTGATCAGTGTTTTAGTATACTAGTCCAGTTTTGGAAACGATTAGGCGGCCTACTCGAGTTTAAGGGAGACGATTTTGGAGGTGCCGTCTCCGGACATCGCAACGCCATAGAGAACGTCCGCGGCCTCCATCGTGGCGCGGTTGTGGGTCACGATGATAAACTGGGTCTTCTTGGCAAAATCAGCCAGCAACTCGCCGAAGCGCTTGGCGTTACGATCATCGAGCGCAGCATCAACTTCATCCAAGACCAGAAATGGCGGCGGACTCACGGAGATAAGAGCGAACAGAGCCGCGATAGAAACGAGGCTCCGCTCTCCACCCGAGAGAACCTCCAAACCCTTGATGCGTTTGCGTGGCAGGGTGATTTCAACCTCAACGCCCGGTTGGATTTCTTCGTTCTCCAGAGCGGCACTCTCAACCGCTACAGCGCCGTTACCGTTATTAACAAGCTCCTGAACATAAAGTGAGGCTTTGCCGCCGCCGAACATCAAACGCACTAACTTTGTGAACTCCCCATTAATCTGTTTCATTGCCGATAAGAAATCATGATGGATTTTGTTCTCTAGTTCTTTCGTGAGAGCTCTTAAATCCGCGACCGCCTTCTCCAGATCAGAGGATTGTTGGGCGAGAAAGTTATAACGCTCTTCGGTCTCTTTGGCTTCTTTAACCAACGCTTCGTCAACTTCGCCGATTCCGGCAAGTTCTGAACGCAGCCGGAACATCCGCCGCGTTGCCGCGTCGGTATTCTCCGGAGCAGCGCCGACCCAACCACTGAAGTCTTTGAGCGTCCGGCCGATATCCGAAAGTTGTCTCTCTAGGTCGCCGAACTGCAAATCAACCCGCTCTTTTTCGAACAGCAGCCTCTGTTTGTCGCTCTGCAGTTTAGATAATTTGCCGCGCTCACTTTCCAGCACCACAAAGGCTTTACGGAAATCTTCGTTGAACTCCTGCAGGCTTTTTGTTAGTCCGCTTTCGCGCCGGCTTAACTCATCCGACTCTCTGTCTAACGCCTTAAGATCGCTTAACAGTTTTTCTCTTTCTTTATTGATACCCGCGGAGTCAGGCAACTTGTTTTCGCCGAAAGCCTTATCAATAAGCGCAACGATCCGGCGGATGCCGTTCCTAAGTGCCTCGGCGCTGCGTTCTTCAAAGAGCTCCGCTGCGAGCTTCTTTACCTCCTCGAGTGTCCGTTTCAGCTCGGCGCTTTGGATTTCGTTTGGAGTGGCGGCAATTTCCAGTTTTGCCTCAATACGCCCGAGTTCTTTTTGAAATACAGCGCGCTTTTCCAAAAATATTTTCTTGTGCGATTGAATTTTTTGGATCTCGGCGTTGGCCTCCGGCTCGCTTTTCTTCACCGCCTCAAGTTTTTCCTCCGCATCTTTTACCGCCAATTCCCGGTCATTTGTCTCTTTTGTGAGCGCTTCAATTTTGGGATCTACGGCCGCACTCTCATCTTCCAAGGTCTTAATCTTCGCGCCATAAAAATCGTCTTCCAGTTCTTTCAATTCGCGCGCCAACTCCTCGCGTTCGGCGTAGCGCGAGACTTGGCGCTTTAGGAGGCGCAAGTGCGGTTTTAATTCTTCCAAAAGCGCCGAAGTTTTATCAAGGTTAATCGAGGCGTTTGTAAGGCGTCGTTTCGCCTCGGCTTTCTTTAGTTGATACTCTTTCAGACCCAGTATCTCCTCGATCATTTCGCGCCGTTCAAGCGGCGTCGCGCGAATGAATAAATCACTGTCGCCCTGGCCGACGATGGTAAAACCACTGTGCCCCATCCGCGACTTGGCAAAGAAATCAATTATGTCCTTAAGACGGACTTCGGATTTGTTCAATAAGACTTCGGATTTCCCATCGCGGCCGATGCGTCGGGAGATAGAAACCTCTTTAAACTCCACCGGGAAAAATCCGGAGGAGTTGTCAAAATACAGCGTTGCCTGCGCTAAGCCGAGGCGGGGGCGTTTTTCGGTGCCGGCAAAAATAAGGTCTTCAACCTTGCCGCCGCGAAGATTACGGGCCTCGCGCTCGCCCAGAAGCCAGCGGATCGCGTCAGTGATGTTGGATTTACCGGAACCGTTCGGGCCGACAACCGCGGCGATGCCGGAAGAAAAGTCCAAAACGGTTTTATCGGCGAAAGACTTGAATCCCTGGAGTTCGAGACGTTTCAGAAACATCCCACTACAGACCAAATTTTTCGAGAAGGCGGCGAGCCGCGTCCAACTCCGCTTCCTGTTTGGAACTCCCCTCGCCCTCAGACTTCTGCTCATCCCCAAAATACAGACCAACCTTAAAGTTGCGGCTATGTGCGGGGCCTGTTTCCTCCAAAACCTTATAGGTTGGAGTGATGCCGTGTTTTTCCTGCGCGATCTCCTGGACGAGGCTCTTTGGATCCTTACCGCCGGTCGCGACTACGGTATCCAGATACGACAAAACGAATTTCTGGACGAAACTCTTCGCCGCCTCGTAATCTCTATCAAGGCGGATCGCTCCTACTATCGCCTCCACGGCATCGGCCAGAACCGTCTCGCCGCCGCGACCCTCAAGCCCTCGAGTCTCACCCTTGGAGACCAAGATGAATTTGTCTATCCCCAGTTCGCCGGCAATCTCCCGCAGCCTGCGGGTGTTCACCAACGCCGCGCGATAAACCGTAAGCTCGCCCTCTTCTTTTTTAGGGAAACGTTTAAAGAGCTCTTCGGTGACCGCGAGCTCCAGAACTGCGTCGCCCAAAAACTCCAGGCGCTCGTTGTTAGACAGGGGCCAAGAGGGATTTTCGTTCAGATATGAACGGTGAGTCAGGGCTTCCTTTAGCAAACCCTTATCTTGGAACGTAATACCGAGTTTACCTTCTAGTTCACTTAAAGTGGGATCCATATCAGATAATTTTCAATTCTCAATTTTCAATTTACAATGAATTTTCAATGAAATAATTTTCAAACGAAACGGCTATCGTGTTTGGAATTTGAAAATGGGAACATTGATTGAGAATTGGTACTTGAAAATTGAAAATTAGGACTTAGAAATTTTCCGGTCGGGGTTTTGGTCCGGTTCACCCAACTCGCGATATACCGTTCCCAAGACGCCATTGACGAATTTCCCTGAGTTCTGCCCGCCGTAGGTTTTGGCAAGTTCAATTGCCTCGTTTATCGCCACGCGGGGCGGCACTTCCTCGCGGTCGCCGAACAGCAGTTCGTAAAGACCGAGGCGGAGCACGTTCCTGTCAACGAGCGGCAACTGATTAATCGGCCACTCCGGCGCGGTAGTAGTTATGATTTTATCTATCTCCTCGACTTTTCCTTCAACGCCGTGGACCAGCCGTTTGATAAAGTCCCTGTCAGAGAATCCCGGCGCGAATTCTTCGACGCTATCCCCGATAGTTTTATCCAAATCGGATTTGCGGTCATAAAAATCCCACTCGAAGAGTGTCTGTAAGGCGATTGCCCTCCCCAGCTGTCTAGTTGCCATATTACCGGCAAATCGCTAAGCGCGAATCGCAAAGCGAGTTAAGATAAGACCTTTTCATTGATTCAGTGATTTAGATAGACTGCGCAATTTGCGTATAAGTTTTTCGGCTCTTTCATACATTTCCTCTTTAACTACTGGTGTAGTATAACCTATCTCCGAAGCGAAATTTATGAGGTTAACCGTTTCCAATGTTGAGCCGATAGCGATATTTATATATTTTATGAAATTAGCTTTAGAACCCACCGAACCCTCCGCAATGTTGCTTGATATTGAGACGGCTGCTCTCCTAAGTTGGTCTGCTAAAGAAAAGTTCTCGTATTTGGGAAAATTGGCTGTTATCCCGTAGCAATCCCTGGCGTAATCAACCCCGAGACGCCAAACCTCCAACCCCTCAAATCGGAACATTTATCGGCTACGATTTGCGCTTGGTGCTTTGCGATCTGCTATAGTAGCCGCACTTAGCGCAAGCTTTGTGCGGGAACATCGGGGATTTGCATTTCAGGCACGGCACGATCTTCACCGGCCTCAAAGCCAGGTGGCTGCGCCGCCTGCCTACTTTAGATTTAGAATGATGTTTTACCGGTACGCCTCCCATATCTTATAAAATTTCCAATTTCTAATATCTAATTTCTAAACAAAACCTTAGTCATTAGAAATTAGTAATTAGTCATTTCATTTTGAGGTATTTCTTGACGAACGTCAACCGGTGAACCTCGCTCGGACCATATTTCCTGATAGCTTTGCAATGTACCTTGGTCCCGTAGCCCTTGTGGATACGAAATCCGTAACGAGGGTAAACCTTATCGAGCTTAACCATATAGCGGTCGCGGTTCACTTTGGCTACCACCGAAGCTAGTTTAACTGAGTTGAACTTCCGATCCCCTTTCACGACTGTCCTCGCTCTCAAACCCGATTCTCTCTCGCAATTCTGGTAATTCTTGCTCTTTAAATAGAGCCCTCCGTCCAAATAAACAGAGACACCAGTTAATCTTACGAAGTGAGACTTCGTAAGATTGAGATTATCGGATAGCCGACGCAACGCTCTATAAGCGGCGAGATTAGCGGCCCTGGCAATATTCATTCTATCGATAACACAGGGGTAAACGCGCGCGATTGCGTAAGTCAAGCCGGTGTTTTTAATCCACTTTGCGAACTCTTCACGGGCAAGCGGCGCGAGAGCTTTAGAATCTCTGATTTCACGGTGAAATCTGCGCCCTTTGGGCACGGCAAGCGCCGCAACCACTACCGGACCGGCCAAGGCGCCCCGCCCAACTTCATCTATCCCGATAATAAAAGACTTGGGCGAGGCTCGCCTCTTTGAGGCGGCTCGTCCCACCTCGTCTATCCCTACCAAATACTCCACATTTTTATCATACTCCGATTTTTCTCTTTAAAGTCTCCGACCGGTCAACTATAATGGAGGCGACTAATGGCAAAATTCGTCCATCTCCACACTCACTCTCACTACTCTCTCCTCGACGGATTATCCAAGGTGGACGCACTCGTCCGCCGCGTAAAAGAGTCGGGGATGGACGCTTTGGCCATCACCGACCACGGCAATCTTTACGGAGCGGTCGAGTTTTACAAGCTAGCCAAGAAGGAAGGCATAAAACCGATCATCGGCGCGGAGCTATATGTCGCCAAGAGTTCGCGTCTATCGCGCGATCCGCGACTCGACAATGTTCGTTACCATCTCACGCTTCTCACTAAAAACGAACAGGGATATAAAAACCTGATCCAGCTTATAACTAAATCTAATCTCGAGGGTTTTTATTATAAGCCGCGCATCGACCGCGAGCTTTTGGAATTGCACCACGAGGGCATTATCTGCTTGTCCGGATGCCTCTCTGGAGAACTCGCGCGTTTTATCCGGGACGGAAAGATGGCCAAAGCGGAAGAGACTGCGACCTACTACAAAAATTTGTTCGGCGAAGATTACTATATAGAAATCCAGCAACATTCCCCCGACCTTAGACCGCATCTCATTGAACTATCAAAAAAACTGGGGATTCCACTCGTCGCGACGCAGGATTCACACTACCTAACGCCCGAGGACAAACCGATCCACGAAGTGCTTCTAGCGATCCAGACCGGCAACAGATTCGAATCGGAGGACCGTTTCAGTTTCCGCGGCTTCGATTGTTCGCTACCGCCGCCGGACGAGATGGTTAAACTGTTCGAAGATGTTCCTGAAGCGATAGAGAACACGGTTAAGATCGCGGAGAAATGCAATTTTGAAATGGAATTGGGGAAGATACATCTTCCCGTCTATCCTCTGCCGGAAGGCGAAACTTCCAGCAACGATTATCTGCGAAAATTGGTCGAGTGGGGACTTGATAAACGCTACCCCGGCAGGGACGGCGAGGTGAGAAAGAGATTGGAATACGAGTTGGGAGTGATAGAACGGACCGGCTTCGCGGATTACTTCCTAATTGTGCAGGACTTCGTGAACTGGTCGAAGGAGCACGGCATTGCGGTCGGCCCCGGCCGAGGCTCGGCTGCGGGGAGTATCATCTCATACATTCTGAACATAACAGACGTAGATCCTCTGGCGTACGACCTTCTTTTCGAGCGGTTCCTGAATCCGGAGCGCATCTCAATGCCGGATATTGATATTGACTTCGCCGACCACCGCCGCGACGAGGTCTTAGGATACGTTAAAGACAAATACGGTGAGGATCATGTGGCGCAGATTATAACTTTCGGGACGATGGCCGCGCGCGCCTCGGTTCGCGATGCCGGACGAGCTTTGGGATACGGCTACGACTTTTGCGACGGACTAGCCAAACTCATTCCCTACCAGCCAAATCTGGACAAGTCGGCGACAATGCTGGGCAAATATCTCGACGAGATTCCGGAGTTGCGCGAACGCTACGGGAAAGAGCCTGATGTGAAAAAACTGCTTGACTCCGCAATGAAACTGGAAGGCGTGGCGCGCCACGCTTCGGTGCACGCCTGCGGCGTCGTGATTTCCAAGGAACCGCTAACGGATTACACGCCGCTGCAGCGCGCCCCTCAGGATGAATCGCGCGTTATCACCCAATACGAAATGCATTCGGTGGAAGACTTGGGCCTGCTTAAAGTTGATCTTTTGGGGCTGAAGAATCTTACCGTCATCGAGGAGGCAGTAAAACTAATTAAAGACACGCGCGGCGAGACGCTGGATATGCCAAAGTTGCGGCTGGACGATAAAGAAACTTATAAACTTCTCCAGACCGGCGAGACCACCGGTATTTTCCAGTTCGAATCGAGCGGAATGCGCCGCTATATGAAAGAACTTAAGCCCACTGAACTGGAAGACCTTATCGCTCTGGTTTCGCTCTACCGCCCAGGGCCAATCGAACTTATCCCCTCTTATATCCTCCGCAAATTCGGAAAAGAAAAAGTGGAATATCTGCACCCAAAACTCGAGCCGATTCTGAACAAAACTTATGGCATCGGCATTTACCAGGAACAGATGATGCAGATCGCGCGTGACTTGGCCGGTTTTACGCTCCCCGAAGCGGATACTTTGAGAAAAGCCATTGGCAAGAAAATTAAATCACTTTTGAACATACAACAGGAACGCCTTACTCAGGGTATGATTAAGAACGGCATCGAACCCAAAATCGCAAAAGCAATCTGGGAACTTTTCCCGCCGTTTGCCCGCTACGGCTTCAACCGCTCTCACGCGGTTTGCTACGCGCTTATAGGCTATCAAACCGCATACTTAAAAACTCACTATCCTGCGGAGTTTATGACCGCGCTCCTGAACAACGACTCCGGGGATACCGAGCGCATCTCGTTCCTAGTAAACGAGGCGCGGAGGATGAATATCGAGGTTCTGCCGCCGGACGTAAATAAGAGCACCGCCCAATTTATGCCTGAAGGAAACGGCATCCGATTTGGGTTGCTGGCGATAAAAAATTTGGGCGTCAACGTCGCTGAAGCGATCGTGGGTGAACGTTTCCGCAGCGGGCCGTACCGCGACATCGCTGATTTCACTTCGCGGATCAGCCACCGCGATCTAAACCGCAAAGCGCTGGAAGCACTCGTGAAATGCGGCGCACTGGATTCACTGGGAACGGAACGAGCTTCGGCGCTAGCGAGCCTAGACAACATATTAAGGATCGCGAACGCACTAAAACGCGTGAATGGAAGCTCACAAATAGGCCTCTTCAGCGAGGCGCCCAAAGTGACAATGAAGCTAAGCAATGCCCCACCGGCAACCAGAGCGCAGAAACTTATCTGGGAAAAGGATTTACTTGGACTCTACGTCACAGACCACCCGCTTAAGAATCTTGCCGCCGCGCTTACGGCTAAAGGATACTTGCCAATAAAAGAAGTTTTAAAAGAACAAAGCGAACGTAGATTGCTCAAGACTTGCGGCGTCATTGTAAAAATCCAGCGTGTCAATACCAGAAACGGCGACGGAATGGTTTTTGCAAAGATTGAAGATTTGAGCGATACTATTGAAGTACTGGTGTTTTCCGACACCCTGAAGCGTAATCCGGCCCTCTGGTCCGAAGGCAACGCGATCGCGCTAACCGGCCGTATATCAAAAAGAAACGGAGATACCAAATTAATATGCCAAGAAGCAGCCCCGCTGAATCTTTAGACCACGTACGCCATTCACTGGCGCATCTTCTTGCGGCAGCGGTTTTGAAGAAGTTTCCTAAAGCTAAACTGGGCATTGGCCCAACAATTGAAAACGGCTTTTATTACGACTTCAAGCTTCCTCGTCCTATTACGCCTGACGATCTCAAAGAATTTGAGAAAACTATGAGGGAACTGGTTCGGCAGAAACTTCCCTTTTCCGGGAGAAAATTAATGCCTGCCGAAGCCAAGAAAATCTTCAAAGACCAGCCGTTCAAATTGGAACTTATCAAGGATTTCATGCATCCGCCGAAGGGCGTTAAAAAACAGCCGCTCTCCATTTATAAAACCGGCGACGTGTTCCTGGATTTATGCCGCGGCGGGCACGTCAAAAACACTTCCGAGATAAACACGGATTCCTTCACACTTGAAAAAATCGCGGGGGCCTATTGGCGCGGCGACGAAAAGAACCCGCAACTGCAGCGCATCTATGGCTTAGCTTTTAAATCCAAAAAGGAACTGGAAGAATATATAAAATTACAGGAAGAAGCGAAGAAACGCGACCACAAAATTCTTGGCCCGGCACTCGATCTTTTTACATTCTCCGATTTGGTCGGGGCGGGACTGCCGCTTTGGACACCGAAAGGTACGCTGGTGCGCAATTTGTTGGATGATTTCGTTTGGAAACTGCGCAAGCAGGCTGGTTATGAACAAGTAGACATCCCGCACATTACCAAGAAAGATCTTTATGAGACGAGCGGCCACTGGGGGAAATTCCAAGATGACCTTTTCAAAATAAAGACCCGTGAGGGCCACTTATTCGCAATGAAGCCGATGAACTGTCCGCACCATGCCCAGATTTATGCCCGTCGGCCGTGGAGCTACCGCGACCTGCCCCAGCGTTACGCAAATACAACCAAAGTTTACCGCGACGAGCAATCCGGGGAGTTATCGGGGCTATCCCGCGTGCGGGCAATTACCCAAGACGATGCGCACGTTTTCTGCCAGCTTTCGCAGGCGGAGGGTGAATTTCTGAAAATCTGGAGTATCGTCCACGAGTTCTATGAAACTTTCGGATTCAATCTCCGTATCCGCGTTTCTACCCATGACCCAAAACACCCCGAGAAATACCTTGGCGATAAAAAAAAGTGGAAGCTTGCGGAGTCAATATTATGGAAGATAGTAAAAGACAAAAAAGCGGACGTGTTTGAGGGTGTTGGCGAAGCGGCGTTCTATGGCCCCAAGCTGGACTTCATGGCAAAAGATTCGTTGGGCCGAGAATGGCAGGTAGCAACCATCCAACTGGACGTTAATATGCCGGAACGATTCAATCTCACTTGCGCGAATGAGGAGGGTAAACCGGAAAGAATTGTGATGATTCACGCCACGATTATGGGATCGATCGAACGATTTCTTTCGGTCATTATTGAGCACTTCGCAGGAAACTTCCCGCTCTGGCTCGCGCCGGTACAAATGGCTGTTTTGCCGGTTGGTGAGAAATTTAACGCCTACGCCCGCGAAGTATCCGAAAAACTTAGCGCGGCCGGATTACGCGTGGAAACCAGTGTCGCTAACGAGACCTTATCCAAACGCATCCGCGACGCGGAACTGCAAAAAATCCCATATATTCTGGTAGTTGGAGAAAAAGAAGAGGGTGCCGGCACGGTAAGCGTCCGGACCCACCTTCGCGGTGCCGTAGCCCGCTTCGGCGAGGCGGAGGCCCGCAGGGGCGGAAATGATGGTGCGGTTAAACTCGATCAATTCATCACTAAAGCCCGGCGCGAGGTCGAGGATAAAACCCTTGGATATCAAAACTAAGGTCATAGTTGTCCTGGGGCTGACTTCCAGCGGGAAATCCGGTTTGGCCGTAAAGTTGGCCCTTCGGCTGCGTTCAGGGCAGGCGCGCCGATTAGGGTATAAAGGCGCAGAGATAATCTCGGCGGATTCGCGACAAGTCTATCGCGGTCTGGATATCGGGAGCGGCAAGATCACCAAAAAGGAAATGCGCGGCGTCCCCCACCACCTCCTGGGTGTCGCAAGCCCGAAAAGAGTTTTTACAGTCGCGAATTTCAAGTGCTTAGCCGATAAAAAAATAAAAGAGATAGTCTCCAGGGGTAAGATACCGATCGTTGTCGGGGGAACCGGATTTTACATCCGATCCGTTGTTCACAACATTGTCATACCAGCGGTAAAACCTAACAAGAAATTGAGGCGAGAACTTGAAGATAAGACTCCGGAAGAACTGGCTCAAATTCTCCGAAGGCTGGACTACAGACGTTGGAAAGAAATAGATAAGAAAAATAAAAGGCGTTTAGCGCGGGCTATCGAGATCGCAGAGTCGCTTGGGAAAGTCCCGCCCCTCAAAGCCGACCCAATAAACGCTGATTTCAAGCTCATCGGAATCAAAACGGGCAAGGATAAGCTTAAAAAACTAATCACCAGACGCGTGAAAGGTATGGTAAAGCGCGGTCTCATTAATGAGACCGCGAGATTGCTTAAAAATGGGATTACAGAGAGAAGAATCCGCGAGTTCGGATTTGAATATCAGGATGCGCTTAAATATCTAAACGGCGAAATAGAGTCTAAAGAAGGGCTCGCGAATTCAATAATCCGTAGAACGCTAGACTATACGAAGCGTCAGATGACCTGGTTTAAGCGGGATAAAGATATTATTTGGATAACTGATCCACGAAAAGCTTACGCAACAGTTCGGGATTTCCTCGCCCACTAAGTTTACCCATCGCGCGTCCTACCAAGGCTTCGATGGCGCTAACTTTACCCTTTTTATAGTCCGCTACGGCTTGTGGAGACTGATCTATAACTTCGGTCACTATTTTAACAAGTTCAAATTCATCTTTTATCTGGCCTAAATCCGCAACTTTAACAATCTCGTGCGGATCGAGGCCGCTCTCCAGCATCTTCGGCAACATATCCTTCGCCGTGCGGCTGGAGATCTTGCCTACAGCAACAAGAGCGATAAGATGCGCGAAATTGACCGGCGGTATTTTTTC
>Ga0100390_10004017_pt1 | contig 12734 bp, 12 predicted proteins | sample CryGeymeta201514_FD_81540 | JGI IMG/M metagenome (GOLD analysis project Ga0100390, IMG submission 81540) | Groundwater microbial communities from Crystal Geyser aquifers in Utah, USA - Crystal Geyser metaG 2015-14 | ecosystem: Environmental > Aquatic > Deep subsurface > Groundwater | place... | reverse complement strand
CCCGGTCCCTGCCGGTCCCGTGCGAAAAGCCCGGAGCGGCTGAACCCCGGATAAAGCCCGGGCACCCAAGAATCCGAAAGTTCGACCATCCGAAATTGTGGGTGTCCCGCGTTGCTCGCCTCCGCCGGAGCGTAGCGTCAATGGAGATGTGCCACGGTCGCCGACTCCACCGCCGCCCACATGGCGCTAGTGTAAAATAAAGCCCGGGACGAATAAAGCCCAAGACACCCGAGAATCCGATAGTTCGTCCATCCATCCGAAATTGTGGGTGTCCCGCGTTGCTCGTCCCGCGTTGCTCCGCTACCATCGTCGATATTACAAAAGTTGCGGCGTTGCTTTTCGTTTAACCACACAAGAGCACGGCAAGGCATGGCATATGAGCGTAAAGACAATAATTGAAGGAAATGATACTGCGGTTGGCCGTGGCTTCGATTTGATAATTCAGCTTTTGATCGTCATTTCAGTAGTCACCTTCTCAATTGAGACACTCCCGAACCTCGGCAGTGAAACGATTGGTTTGTTATCTAATATAGAGATAGTTATCGTTTCCATATTCACGCTTGAGTATATTGCCAGAGTGTGTGTTGCAGACAGAAAGCGCGATTATGTGTTTAGCTTTTATGGTATAGTCGATTTAATCGCAATCGTGCCATTTTACCTGTCGTTTGGCCTAGATTTGAGGTCGCTCAGAATTCTAAGAATGTTGCGACTTTTCAGGCTATTTAAACTTGTAAGATACAACACTGCCATGCGGAGATTGGGCAGGGCGTTCTACATAGCAAAAGAAGAAATTGTATTGTTTTTTGTTGTTACAGTTATGTTGTTGTATCTATCTGCCGTGGGCATTTACTACTTCGAAAATGAGGCGCAACCCGAACAGTTTAAAAGCATATTTCATAGCTTCTGGTGGGCTGTTGCAACCCTGACTACGGTTGGATATGGAGATGTCTACCCTATCACCGTTGGTGGAAGAATATTCACGTTCATGATGCTTATGATAGGGCTTGGGATAGTGGCCGTTCCCGCGGGACTGCTTGCTTCAGCGCTTTCAAAAGCAAGATCAGAAGAACAGGATAATGACAAGTAACAGGGAAAATGTGTAGAGAATATAACAATCGCATGCACTCGGACAGCAAAAAAAACATCGCTCGTTCCTCGCACTGCTTTTTGCTGCCGGTGATGCGAAGCGTTAACCATCAACAAACCGGATAGAGTTTATGCATACCGATCATCGTGAATATTTCAAGTTCACTGGGCGCTCACGCCTTGAAAAGTCCATCAACTCATTGCTAGGAATTATTGAAGGTATTTCGGTTGATTCAATCATAAATAGGGATGAGGCAACATTCCTAGATCTATGGCTGGAAGAACATCAGGACCTGAAGGATCGTCATCCTTATGGTGAGTTACGTCCTGTTGTTGAAAGAGCCATCTCCGACGGTGAACTTACTACAGATGAAAAAGAAGATATTCTGTGGTTGTGTGAGAAACTCCGCTCTACCGAATTCTTTGACCGAGCAACAGCAGATATTCAACGACTTCATGCGATTCTCGGCGGTATTGCTTCGGATGGCAAAATTACTGATACGGAGCTAAAAGGTCTCTCTGCTTGGCTCTCTGACCATGAACATCTGAAAACATGCTGGCCTTATGAGGAAGTGGGAAGTCTAATTACCGGCGTTCTCTCCGACAAAAAAATAGATAGTGTCGAGCAAAAAATCCTCATGGAGTTCTGCACCGAGTTTGTTTCAATCTTGGACAGCCGAACGATTGTTAGTCCAAAACTTAGTGTCGACGGAAACTTTGGGGGTTTATGCGCCGTGTGCCCGGAGATTATTTTTTCAGGAAAGAAGTTTTGCTTCACAGGCACATCATTCAAATACACAAGGTCTGAGTTCTCTCAACTTGTCAAGCGGCTTGGCGGTGAGTTCGTGAATTCTGTATCTGCGACGCTTGATTATCTAATTATTGGTGCCGATGGTAATCCTTGTTGGGCTTATGCGTGTTACGGGCGAAAAGTCGAGAAGGCTATTGACTTGAGGAAAACGGGATCGCATTTACTGCTTGTGCATGAAAACGATTTTCATGATGCAGTGGCTGACATCTAGTAAAGCCAGGGACACCCAAGATTCAGTTCGAAAGCCCCGAATAAAGCCCGGGACACCCAAGATTCCGTCCCAAAGCCCCTGAATAAAGCCCGGGCACCCGAGAATCCGAAAGATCGACCATCCGAAATTTGTAGGTGTCCCGCGTTGCTCGGGGCTTTTTCCGCGTAGCGGCTTCTTCCAACAAACGGTTTAGATCGTGGTTGCGCACGATCTAACATTATTCGTTATGTTTTAAAAAGGCTGCCAGCCTAGGCTGAGTAATGGAGAAAGAAAATGAAAATCGTCGGTGGTAATTTTGGGGTAAAGGGGTCTGCGTTCCTTAGCCGAGACAATAAGCTCGTAGTAGAAGGAGCACAAAGGGCCGGCTACCCACCGAATGAAGTTCTGTCTGTTTCCGCGAACGTAACCAAGGAAAAGAAATTCGGCATTCTTGGTTTTATTATAGGGGCAGTAATATTGAGTATTATTCTCGGATTATTGCTAAATATCTTTGGTGTGATAATCGCGCTGATCATTGCAATTTCAGGCTCATTTTATTCGGATAAAAGTAATATCGTAGAGGTGCGGTTTAGTGACAATAAATCCGTTACGCTTGATTGCACGCCGAGAGGAGTTAAGGAGCTTGTTCAATTTGCAGAAAGCCCCGAAAGCCCCGAAAGCCCCGGACACCCAAGATAACCGCCGGATACCGCTGAAGCGGAGGGTTCGTCCATCCAAAACGGTGGGCGTAGCGCTTCCGTCTCGCTCCCGTTGCCCCGTTGCCCGTCCCGCTCCCGTCCCGTTTCGCGTCCACAACGCTACGCCGACAGGTGATCGTTCGACGCTTCAGGTCGCGCTACGAAACTCGACGGTGCTGGACTCATTGGCTGCCTCGCCGCAGCCGAGCACTGCCAGCACGGCATCATTGATCGGGTCCAGGTCAAGCGCATGTTCGATATCGACTTCGTTGATCGCGGCGGTGATGAAAGCCGGCATATTGGCTTCGGCGGCGAGCAGGTAAAACGTCTGCGACAGGTGGCCGGCGTCGAGCACGATGGCGCGATAGGCTTTCGGGTGGTTGCGGTATTTCCAGAAATTGCGGCGCACGCGTGCGGCGAGCACCACCAGCATCGGTGCATCGGCAAACCAGTGCTGGCCGGCAACAAAACGCAGTGCCAGTGCACTCGCCGATGCCGCGTCCAGTGCCTGCACCGGTTCGAGTGCGTGCGCCAGTGGATGGTAATGATAAAGGCCGGTTGCAACACCCTCGACGCGCTGCGCCAACACATAGGCTTCGATCGGATGCAGGCTGCCGCCGGACGGGCTGGTTTTCTTCAATGCGATCGCGCCGGGCCCAAGCTCGCGGTGCGCCTGTGCACCGAAGGTGCGTTGCAGCAGCCGGGCGGCGGTGGCGGTCGGGAGCGTCGCGGCACGGTCGTAGTTGCGCCCGGTGTAGCGCGCGAACAGGGCGAGATCCAGTGCGCCGCTATGTGCTGTTGGCAATGCGATGCGGGCTGCGGCCGACGCGCGGGAAATCGTTTCCGGCGGTGGTGCACCCAAAGCCTCCACCATCTCGCGCACATTTTTGAAGCGATCGGTACCGGGGTCGATGTCGGCGCGTTGCCCGTGCCAGCGACTGAAGGCGTGGCCGATGGCCGACAGCGGCCGCCAGTGCGCGGCCCGCGTGCGCTCGTCGCGCAGGCGGTGGGCGGCGTGTGCCGGTAGATCGCCGATCAGAATACCGGTGTCGAGCAACGCTGCAATGCGTGCCGAGTCAAATTCCGCCGGCAACGCGTCGCGCTCCATCCAGAGCGTTTCACCGACGTGCGCAAGGATCGGCAGATCCTCGACGCTCAACTCAACTTCGCCATCAAGATGCGGCGCCAGCGCGACCCAGGTGATGCGAGCGGCGAACGCGGCATCGCCCTGAAACAGTACACCAAGGTCGAATTCGAGATGCTCGCGCGGCTCGATCATCAAAACGGCGCAGCGGCGGAGTTTCATGCGGAGTTCTCGTGGCAGGGGTGCGGGTGACAAGGGTGCGGCTAACGGCTAGGCGAGGCTTGGCAATGTCGATACCATGTGCGAGGCGACGGTGAAACAGCGGGCGCTTGTCCGCAGATCGGTCGCGACCTTCGTGCGCAGCGCAATGCGACCGCACGAAGCCGGGGAATCAAACACATCAGCCAGATGGGGAAATCAGATGTCGAATACCTGTTTTACGCCGGAAGTCGTCGATACCTTGCTCGACAAGTTGTCGAGTGATGACCAGTTTCGCGAGCAGTTTCTGGGCAATCCGGCGCTGGTGCTGCACACGCTCGGTGTGAACGTCGACCCGGCCCAGGTGCCAAGCGTGCGTCGCTTGCCCTCGAAGGAGGCGATCAAGGGCAATCGCGAAGCGATCAAGGCAAAGTTGATTGGCAAGGTTGGCTTGATCATGTTTTTGGTGGAATAGCCACTCAGGCTGCCCGGCATCCGCTGTCAGTCATTGCGCAGGTGCGGTGGCGGCGACCGCAAGCAATGCGCGGACATCCGCATCGGCACCTGCCCACGCCTTTTCCAGCACGCTGCGCATGCGGGCGGCCAGCGTTGCATCGCCAGTTGTCTCGGCGGCGTGCATCGCGTCGAGGCAGGCGCGATTGCTGGCGATGATGCTGGGCACGAGCAGGGCGAAGCCATTGCCCCACTCGGCGAGCGCCAGCTTGCGATCCTCGCATCGCGTCGCCAGTTGCGCGAGCGCACCGGGCTGTCGATCCGCGAGTGCTTGCCGGGCGATAGCGATATCGCGAAGGTACAGGCTGCGGCCATCGAAAAGCCGCTGATCGACCGAACTGGCGATGGCGGCAGCGTCTGTGGGTCGGGCGCTTGCCAGTTCGTGGTTCAGGGTGTCGAGCAGCGCCAGGCGTTCGTAGACCACGGGTGTGCCCAGGCGCGACGAAAGGACATCGCGCACGCGCTGGGCGATCGCCGATCGATTGCCATGGGCGGCAATGACGGCTGCGATCAGCGTCAGCGTCGGTGTGGTGTCGGTGAAGGCAATCGCGTTTTCATCGAGCGTTTGCAGACGCGGTTCGATGAATGCGTTTAATGCCGTGTCGAGTTGCTCGGGTCGCCACTCGGCAGCAATCGCCAGTTGTGCCAGATCGAGGCGAGCGGCATGATTCGGGCGCAACCCAACTGTGGGGTTGTTGCGTAAATCCGCAATCGATGCCAACGCGGCATCGACGCGGCCCTGGTCGGCAAGTATGGAGACACGACGCAGGCCCTTCCACAGCAGGGTTTGCGATACGTCGCGGCTGAGGTCCGGGGATAGCGCTTCAAACGCCTTGTCGGTCTCGCGCTGCGCAAGATAGAGGCCGGCGCGACCATCGTACAGGTTACTGGCGCCGATCTCGGCGGCGCGATCATACAGACTGGCCGCCAATGCGAATTGGCCGAGGCCAGTGGCCGCCATCGCCGCATTTTGCATCGAGATGCCACGCAGCGGATGCTGGCTGTTGAGCAGGGGCTGGAAAGACTCCAGCGCGTTTGCGTAACGGTACTCCAACACCCAATAGTAATTGGTGGCCAGGTTTTGTTGGCCAATCAGAAAGTCCGGATAGATCGCGGCGAGTTGACTCCAGCGCTCGCGCACCGACTCCGGATCGCGATCACCGGCCATCAATGCTTCAAGATACAGGCGTTCGCGTTCCGACAGCCGGTCACGATTTGCGTAGGCGCGGTCAAACGATGTGCGCATCTTTTCGCGCTCGTCGGCGTGAAAATAGATTCCCCCGAGCTTCGCATGCGCGGCGGAAAAATCGGCATCCAGTTCCACCGCGCGATTGAACAGCATGATTGCATTGCGTGGGTCACCCGTGGACAACGCCCTGATCGCCAGCGAATAGGCCTTCAGGGCTTCGAGGTTGCCGGTGGTTACCTGTTCCAGCGGCGCGCTGTGCTGCTGAACGCTGGCGAGCGATTCGCCCAGCCGCTCGCGCAGCCGCGAAACCACGCGATCCATCGATGGCAATACGTCGTCGCGCCCGCTGCTGTCGGCGCTCTCGCTGTACACCGTTGCCCCGGACTTGGGATCGATTACCTCGACGCTGAAGCGAACACGGCCACCGACTTCGGCTATGCTCGGCAGCAAGAAAGCACGCGCGCCCTCGCGTACCGCCAACTCGATGCCGACCCGGCGATCAATGCCTGCGTCCTTGAGGTTCATCCGCGCCAGAGCGGCTTCGACCTGCAACTCGGGCACCACGTTGACATAGCGCGATTGTTCGAGCCCGATCCGCAGCGCGGTATCCAGTGCGTTGTCGAACAGGCTTTCCGCGGTGCGATTGCTCAGGCCGCCGACCACCACCCAGTCGCGCTCGGCGAAGGCGATGGCCGGCGACTCGCGCAGCAACGCGTAGCCCACGCCGATGACGCCGAGCAGCAATAGCACCGCTTCGACGAACAGCGGGCGCTTGCGCCGCCACAGCGGCAACTCGCGCTCGGCCTTGGCGTTGGCTATCGGCGCGCTCAGCGGCGCGATGCCGGCTTCACCCACTTCGAATACCGGCATCGGCTCGGTAACGCCCTTGAACAGGTAACGGCCATGCGCGAGCCAGTGCAGGCGACCCGGCTCCGGCAGTTCGTCGGCGGTACGCCGCGACAATTGATAGGTGTGCTCGCTCAGCAGCGTCTGACCCGGTTGTGCCAGGCTGCTCAGACGGGCCGCGATCGGCTTGGCGAGGCCCTCGACCTCCAGCGGTTTGGCGCCGCGTGCGATGTCATCGGCAGCGTTCTGCCAGACCACGACTTCGCCGACGTGGATGCCGATGCGTGCGTGCAGTAGCTGTTCGCCGTCACGGCCCATGTTGGCCAGTGCGCGCTGGTAATCAAGGGCGAATCCGACGGCGTCGATGGCGCGATCGAACAGCAGCAGGAAACCATCGGTCTTGTCGACTTCCTGGCCACCGTGCTCGCGCAGCAGATCGCGCGCGAGGCGGTCGTGCCCGCGGAACAACTCGGCCGCACGCGCGTCGCCCAGCGTTTCGATCAAAGCGGTCGAATTGGCCAGATCAAGGCAGGCCACCGCGCGCATCTGCGTGCTGCTGGATCGTGTAGACGCTAGCGAGGCGTCGTTGGCATCGGCAGTCATGCGTACCCGATCGTCGGCGGTGGGGAGTAGGGATTCGCCTTCATCGCACAATCATAGCTCCGGTGTGACGGCAAATCGCCACACCCTCAACAAATCGACCAACCATCGCCGCCTTCGGCCTTGACGCGATACAGCGCGGTGTCGGCGTCGCTGTAGCGGTTCGCCCATTCCTGCGCTGCCGCTGCCCGACTACCACCGACACTGATGCTGACGGCCGGAATCTTCGCCGCTACATTCGATGCAAGTTTGCGGATGCCCGCCACCAATTGCTGCGCCTTCGTTTCCAGGCCGTCGCGCTCCGGTGCCACGAGCAACAACGCGAACTCGTCGCCACCCAGACGGCAGGCGATGTCGCATGCACCAGCCGCTGCGCGCAATTCGTCGGCGACCGCCTGCAACACCCGGTCGCCGGCAAGATGGCCATTACCGTCGTTGATCTGTTTGAAATCGTCGACATCGACCAGCAACAGGCCGAGCGGTGTGTCCGCCGGCAGTTGCGAACGCAGCGCTTCGAGCCGCTGATACAGCCCACGGCGGTTGGCGAGCCCGGTCAGTTCATCGCTCAACGACAATTGCCGTGCCGCGCCCAATTCGCCGCGCGCACAGTGCAGCGAGTCCAGCGTCTGCATCAGTTCTTCATTGCGTCGGCGAAGATTTTGAATCAGCTGCTGCTCGCTCGCCACGAGGTACGAGAACGAACGCAGCATGAAACGGGCAAGGATGTCCGGCGCCGCCTGCAACAGGCTTTGGAACTCGTCGGAGCCGATCACGCGCAGCCGGCAGGGTTCAAGCGCGGTCGCGTTGGCCATGCGCGCATGGGCGCCGACGAACAGCGCCAATTCGCCGAAAAATTCGCGTGACAGGATGGTTTTGTCGTGGATTTCGCCGCCAAATTCGAGCCTGACCGCGCCGGATTCAACCACGAACAGGTGCCGGCCGAACTCGTCGCGTCGGAAGATCGTTGCCCCCATTGCGACTTCCGAGCACACACCGGTCGATACGAAGAGCTCAAGTTCCGCATCGGACAGCTCGCGCGGCAACAGATTAAGGCGAGGCGCTTCGAGCGCATCGACGGTGCCAACTGCGTCGTTTGAGATGGCCGCCGTTGCAGGCTCGTTGCGGTGCATCGGTAAGCTCCCTGGGCTTGCCGCTCAAGTCTAGCAGGCTGCGGCGGCGACGGCGAAAGCAAACCGGTTACCTGCGGGCGTCAGTCGGCAGACGCCTTGCTGAGCCGGTAGGCCGCGCTATGCAGGCGGATCACCCCCTCGGCCTGGAAGCCGGGTTGCTGCGCGAGGATGTTACGCCGCTCAAGAAGCTCGATCCGCCAGTGCGCCGCGAACAGCCGCTCGACTTCCGCCCGATCAACGCTGAACGGTGGCCCGGCCTTTTCGTGTTGCGGGTATTCCAGGGTGACCAGCAGTGTGCGGCAGCCGATCGGCAGCTTGCCAAGCACTTGTTCGGCATAACGTTGGCGCATGTCCGGCGGCAGTGCAATCAGGGCGGCGCGGTCGTAACCGGCGGAGCATTGCGCGAGGTCGTGCGCGTCCAGGCCGAAGGCGTCGCCGGCCAGCAACTCGATGCGCGCGCTGCGATAACGCTGAAAACTGCGCTGTGCAGCCACTTCGGGCAGCAGCCCATTTTCGGCAAAGAATGCGGCGCAGGCGTCGCGCGCGAGTTCAACGCCGAGCACCTGGTGGCCTTGTGCGGCGAGCCAGGCCATGTCGGCGCTTTTACCGCACAGCGGGACGAACACGTGGCAGCCCGCCGGCAGTGCCAGCGCCGACCAGTGCCGGCGCAACAGCGCATTCACCTCGGGTTGGTGCCAGCCAATGCGTCCTTCGGCCCAGCGTTTTTGCCAGTAATCGGGTTGCATCAGCGTTGCCTCAGCGCAGCGCCTGCAGCAGGTCTTCGATCAGATCATCGGCATCTTCCAGCCCCACCGACAGCCGCAGCAGGTTCAGCGGCGAAGTGGGCTGCGCACCCTCGACCGAGGCGCGGTGCTCGATCAGCGATTCGCAGCCACCCAGCGAGGTGGCGTTGATGAACAAACGCAGGCGCCCGGCCACGCGCAGGGTGTCGTCACGATCCCCTTTGACCTGGATGCTGAGCATGGCGCCGAAATCGCGCATTTGCGTTTTGGCGATGGCGTGGCCGGGGTGCGCCGCGAGGCCGGGAAAATGCACCGCTTCCACCCGCGGTTGCTCGGTCAGGGCGGCGGCGACACGCTGCGCATTGGCGCAATGCATCGCCATGCGCGCCGCCAGCGAGCGCAGCCCGCGCAGCACCATCCACGCCGCAAACGGCGAGGCGTTCAGGCCGATCAGCTCGCGTGCATGGCGCGCACCGGCGTACAACGCATCGTCCGCAAAGATCAGTGCACCGCCCATCACATCGCTGTGGCCGCCCATGTATTTGGTGGTTGAATGCAGTACTACGTCGGCGCCCAGAGCGAGCGGCCGTTGCAATGCCGGGGTGGCGAAGGTGTTGTCGACCAGCAGCCGTGCGCCGACGCCGTGTGCCAGCTTGGCGAGCGCGGCGATGTCGCTGATGCGCAGCAGCGGATTCGACGGCGTTTCGGCCCACAGCAAGGCGGCCGGGCGGTGCAGCGCCTTGCCGACCGCGTCGAGGTCGGTGAGGTCGCACCACTCGACCACCACATCCCAGCGTTCGGCTAGTTGCGAAAAAAGCGCGCGAAAGCCAGCGTACAGATCGCGTGCCACGATTACCCGGCTGCCGCGCGGAAGGCTATGCAACAGCGCGCTGCCGGCGGCGATGCCGGAGCCGACGAACAGCGCATGCTGACCGCCTTCCAGTGCCGCCAATGCGGTTTCCAGGCGGCGCTGGGTGGGGTTGTCGGCGCGCTGGTATTGCAAGCCATCGGCGCGAAAACCATCGGGTGCATGTTGGTACGTGGTGGCCAGGTGAATCGGCGGCACAACCGCGCCGGTTTCAGCGTCCGGCTCGCCACCGGCATGGACCGCCAAGGTTTGAAAGCGCATGCAGTGCTCCTGTGTTTGAGATGAGCGCAACTGGATCAGGCGGCCATGCAAAACGCTTCGCGCGCTGCCGCGATGGTGGCATCGATATCGGCGTCGCTGTGTGCGGCGCTGATGAAGCCCGCCTCGAACGCCGACGGCGCAAAATACACGCCACGCTTGAGCATGGCGTGGAAGAAGCGGCGAAAGCCGGCAACATCGCACGCGGTTGCCTGCGCGAAGGTAGTGACTTTTTCGGCACTGAAAAACAGCCCATACATGGCGCAACTGCGATTGGTGCTGACCGCAATGCCGGCGCTGTGCGCGGCCGACTCCAGCCCATCACACAGCGTGTTGGTCTTGGCTTCCAGCGATTCGTAAAAACCAGGTGCCTGGATCAGTTCCAGGGTGGCCAGACCGGCGGCCATCGCCACCGGGTTGCCGGACAGCGTGCCCGCTTGATAGATCGGCCCCGACGGCGCGATCTGCGACATCAAATCGCGGCGGCCGCCGTAAGCGCCCACCGGCATGCCGCCGCCGATGATCTTGCCGAAGGTGGTCAGGTCCGGGGTGATGCCATATCGCGCCTGCGCACCGCCCAGGGCAACCCGGAAACCGGTCATCACTTCATCGAAAATCAGCACGCTGCCATGCCGTGTGCACAGTGCGCGCAAGTGTTCGAGAAACCCTGGGTTGGGCAGTACGCAATTCATGTTGCCGGCAATCGGCTCGACAATGACGGCCGCAATCTCGTCGCCACAGGCCGCGAACAACGTGCTGGCGGCATCGACATCGTTGTACGGCAGAGTGATGGTGAGGTCAGCCAGCGCCTTGGGTACACCGGGTGAATCGGGCACACCGAGGGTGAGCGCGCCGGAGCCGGCCTTGACCAGAAAACTGTCGCCGTGGCCGTGATAGCAACCCTCGAACTTGACGAAGCGGCTGCGTCCGGTGGCGCCACGCGCAAGGCGAATCGCCGACAACGTGGCCTCGGTGCCGGAATTGACCATGCGTACCATTTCGCACGACGGCACCAGCCGCGTGATCGTCTCCGCCATCGTTACTTCCAGTGCATTGGGCACGCCGAAACTCAGCCCATCGGCGGCCGTGCGCGTCACCGCCTCGATCACCGCAGGATGTGCATGACCGGCGATCATCGGCCCCCACGAGCCGATGTAATCGATGTAGCGGTTGCCATCGACATCAAACAGGTACGGGCCGGTAGCGCGCGCAGCGAAGAACGGTTCGCCACCTACCGACTTGAAGGCGCGTACCGGCGAATTGACCCCGCCGGGCAGCAGTGGGCTGGCGCGGGTAAACAGGTCGTGGCTGATGGTGTGATTCATGGGGTTTCCTGGTTGCGTTCGGACGAAAGCGGCTGATACAAGGATTGCAGGTGGCGCGCGACAGCGAGCGGGTCGGGCGCGTCGAATACGGCGCTGATTACCGCAAGCAGATCAGCGCCAGCATCCACCAACGGCCCCGCATTGTCGGCGCTAATGCCACCAATCGCCACTCGCGGCACGGCAAGGCCGCCACTTGCGTGCAGCACAGCAAGCGGTGCTAGCCGCGCCCGAGGCTTTGTCGCCGACGCAAAAAAGGCGCCAAACGCGACGTAGCTGGCGCCAGCGGCGATTGCGTGTTGGGCAAGCACGATGTCGTCATAGCACGACACGCCAATCACGGCGCCGGGGCCGAGCACCGCACGCGCCTGCGCGATGCTGGCATCATCACGGCCCAGATGGACACCGAGCGCACCGACCTCGACGGCAAGCTCCAGATCGTCGTTGACGATCAGGCCAACGCCGTGATCGGCACACGCTCCCGCCAGGGCAAGGGCCTGGGCACGCCGTTGGGTGTGCGGCAAGGATTTGCAGCGGTACTGCAGCAGTGCCGGGCGCACGGCCAGTAGCCGCAGCACCGATTGCAGCAGTTGGCAGTCATCGGCGCATTCGGGCGTTATCAGGTACAGCCCACGACGCGGCCACAAATCGCTCAACCCGGGTTCCTTATCGCACGTGGGGATGGGATAATTCTAGCGCTCTCCCTTTGTGCAAGCCGCAAATGACTACGTCAATCCAAACCGCCGTCTACCGTTCGTACATGTGTGTCGTGTGCGGCTTCATCTACGACGAGGCAGCCGGTCTGCCCGAAGAAGGCATTGCGCCCGGCACGCGCTGGGACGACGTGCCCGACAATTGGGTGTGCCCCGATTGCGGTGTCACCAAGGATGACTTCGACATGGTGCCGCTCAACTGAGCGCTGCGGCGGCAACACTTTGCGGATGCCCTGAACCGGCGTCATTGCGAGCCGCCCGTTCCGGTGGTTGGAACTGCACACGAACCATGAACCCGACCGGCGGAGCGTAGAACTTTTGATCCGCAAAAGACGCAAAGCGCAAAGGTGAACGCCAAGAACATTCAGGTGTGGATGTCGGTTCCACCGCTACGCGGTGCCCCGGGTTTCGGCCCGTTGGGCCTCAACCCGGGCTACCACGGCACATTGCGACATGTCGGTGGGATGAAACAGAAAAGCGGAGCT
>Ga0100390_10004016_pt1 | contig 12736 bp, 10 predicted proteins | sample CryGeymeta201514_FD_81540 | JGI IMG/M metagenome (GOLD analysis project Ga0100390, IMG submission 81540) | Groundwater microbial communities from Crystal Geyser aquifers in Utah, USA - Crystal Geyser metaG 2015-14 | ecosystem: Environmental > Aquatic > Deep subsurface > Groundwater | place... | reverse complement strand
GCTAAATTTTGCAATAAAACCCGGCAACCAAAAAATAATCTCAAATATGCAACTCTCACTGATGCTAAATTTTGGGAGTTTTTAGACCAGACTCATTTATTAGATAGAACTAAGCCTACTATTTCTACCTAAATGCCACTTAACATTGAAGTAACGACCATTTGCAAACCTGATATTACAAGCAATATTTCCGCTAACAAAATAAATTTTTCTCTCGATAATTTCTCAATAATTTTCTTTCCTGTCCAGCTACCTAAAATCATCGCAATTCCAATAAATAGTCCATAGTAAAGTTCTGTCAGTCCAATTAGAGAATATTTATTGTAAACAATTGTTTTAGTCAAATGCATTGTCAAGGCAGTAAACGCTTCGCTTGCAACGTAAGCTGTTGCTCTGAGATTTAATCCAAGAAAAAAAGCTGCTCCAAGTGGTCCGGCACTTCCTGCCAATCCAGAAAGAAATCCAGTCAATCCGCCACCAATTAGCATTCCCTTTTCTCTAAGACCGACTTTTTTTTCCCTAATCCGTCGATAAATGACCAGCACAAGCAAAAATCCACCAATTGCAATTTTTATTTTTTCGCTGTCAATGTCTGTGAATAAATAACTTCCAATAATTGTTAATGGAATCGCTGTCAATAGAAAGAAAATTATCGGTTTCCATTGCAATTCATTTCTGCCAAACCAAACTCTCGATGCGTTTCCGAAAATCTGTCCGATAGTCAAAATAGGTACAGCAGCTTTAATCCCAACAACTCCAGTCAATATGGGAAGTAACAATAATGCACCGCCAAATCCAGCCGCTCCCGAAATTGTCGCTGCTAAAAACGCTATTAAAAATATCAGGATTAAATCAGTCATCTGTCTGCTGTGTGTGTCTTTTTACAATGTTTAGTAACGCCAGTCCTTTCACCTTCAGTGAATAAATCTAAAAGCCTCCTTCATCTTCTATTTCATTCAATTTTTATCCTGCTAAATTAACAAATACTTAAGTTATTAGTAAGGCAAAGTTACAATCAAAAGTTTGCGTCTTATTTTTTTGCCTTTGCCAGAAAAGCTCAAATGAGGCCAAAATGCAGCAAAGACAAGATGATGGAGCTTGAGCTGTTGCCACGAATACGATCGCCGGGTTGGCTGACAAGCATGCTGCAAGCCAACAAACCCAAAAATAAATGTTCCTCCGTAAACTGTCAATTAACGATGAATAGACATGTTATTTGCCAGCACTGAATCTTAAACCATTTCCAAACTAAAAAAATTTATGACACTGTAACTGAACCCACAAAAAACCTTAAAAAAATCAAAGAACGTCTTAATTTCTTTCTTTATCCTTTGCCTTTCGTCTTACATCCCGATGTTAAAATAAAACCTATGTAATTTCAGCATAACTGGCCGCAGTTGGGGGATTCGTGCAGTGCGATGCACTGAGCCCTGTCGAAGTGCGATGCACTGAGCCCTGTCGAAGTGCGATGCACTGAGCCTGTCGAAGCGAGCCTGCCGAAGTTCGGTGTACCGAACTTGCCGTGATATTGTTCAACATTTGACAATATGAAACTTAGGCTATTTCGAAGCACCTACCTGTCAAGATACACTGTCATCTACCGTTCTAATTTAGCACTTTCTGTCCTATGTTTTTATTGCATGTCACCAACTGAACCCTGATATTAATGCAAAAAAAACAGCCACATTTAATTTGAGGCTGTTCTTTTCTTTTAAAAAAACGGATAATTACAGATCCGGATAATTTGTTGTGTTTGCCAATGCTTTATACAAGTCTTTCATTTCGGCTAAAGTCATTTCAAAATCACCTGCCATATTCGAACCCAACTGACCGTATTTCACTTTGTGTTGAACTTCGTTAGCTTTTTCACGAACAAATTGGCCTGCACTTCTTCCTTCTAGCACAATAGTAGTGCCATCTGCACCATGGCATGAAGCACAATTACTGGCATAAAAAGCATTACCATTGGCTTCATTTCCATCTCTACCAACATCTGAAATTGAAAAACTTCCGGTTGGATAGGTTCCTGTATATGTTCCCTGATACAATTTGTCAACATCAAACATGTCTTCTTTCATGAATTTGACCATATCCCACAACTGGGCATCGGTTAACAACTGGGTGTAATCCGGCATTTTGTCACCTTCTGTGTTGTTTGTTTCAGGATCATAGGTTGATAAATCATAAGAAATATCTCTGCGACCGTTAGTTTTTTTCATGCCTTCGTATAACTCGGTTGCTGTTTTGGTTTGTGCCAGCTGATAAAGATTTAATGCACTTACGTTGGGTCGTGTAGTTTTCGGACCCCGGCTAATATAAGCTCCGGCACTACCTAAACCATCCCAGCCATGACATTGCTTACATCTGAAAAAATTACCGCTTGCACTCAAAGTAGAGAGATACTGATTGTTCTGATCAAAATTAGATTCTGATGCCCAGAATTTATCATACATGATACCACCATTTTTAAAATCGGCATTTTCGTATGCTTCCTGATTGGGATCCGGTTTCGGATCATCATCTTTGTTGCAACTTGAAAAAGTTACTAAACCTAAAATAAGTGTTGCTAAAATCCATTGTAATTGTTTCATAACCTAAAAATTTAATTATTAAAATAGTTTTTTACGCTGATAAATTTTCATCAATGATATCTTTAATTGTTTTATTCATCATGATGCCTTTAATTTTCGAATTTAATTCAAACCAATAGTCCTTAGCCGGACAGATACTGGTTCGTTTACATTCATTTGTATCACATGCACAGTTTACGAGTTGAAGGTCAGGGTTAAATGCCCTATAAATGTCATAAACAGTAATTTCACCTGCTTGCTTTGCAAGGATATACCCACTGCCTTTTCCACCATAATTAACAATTAATCCCGCATTTTTTAAACCAGCAATAATGGCGTCAAGATAATGCACAGAGATTTCCTGTCGTTCAGCTATTTCTTTTTGCAAAACCGAATCGGAACTTTTCGCAATTTCAACAATAGCCCTTAAACCGTATCTGATATTTGTGTTAATTTTCAATTCCCAAGTAATCTTATAGGATTCGTTGGGTGCAAAGTTGAATTATTTATAAGAATCTTGCAAATAATTATCTATTTTTTTAGAAGTTTAGATTCATTCTCGATAGTATATTGCTCAGCTTGTTGCGTTTTGGTAACTGGTGTTCATCCATATCTATCTGTATGTCATTTATTATGCTTAATTTTACTAAGCTTTATCAACCTGCACCAACCTATCCACGAAACACAAATTTATTTTGCCTGCCTGTCGGCAGACAGGTTTTTTTTGAGCGTGGGCAAATAAGCGAAGCGATTCACGAACACAAGAAAAAATATACAATTGGTGAGTAATCCTAAAACCATCCTGAAAGTTGGTTACTCGGGATGGAGAGGCGGAAGCTCTTCCCGCAAACTTTATATACAGAGTGGCCTTGAGCGGTTTACGGGATTTGCTTACGGCTGTGCGTTGGCAATTTTAGCTGACTTCTTTCCATACAGCATCATATAGATTACCGGAATAAAAATAAATACCAGCAGTAACCCAAAGAGTAATCCTCCAATTACTACAACAGCCATGGGTTTTAACATTTCGGTACCATCTCCAAATGCAAAAGCGAGTGGTATCAAGCCAAATAAACTATTGATATCGGTAATTAAAATTGGACGTAACCTTACTATTGCGGCCTGTTTTATGGCATCAACAATGCCAAGGCCCTGCTCTCGTAGTTCATCAATAAACGTGAGCAGCAAAACCCCATTGTTTATTTCCATTCCTGTAAGCATAATTATTCCAATGAGAGCTGTAACGCTTAAAGGTGTCCCTGTAATGTACAATGCATACGAAATACCTGCCAGTGAAAGGGGAATGCGGATTATGATAATAAGTGGTTTCAGAAAACTTTCGAAGTACATTACCATAACAGCATATCCAAGAAAAAGGGCAAAAAGTAAAATGTATACCATTTGGCTCATATTTTCGGCAAGCATTTGTGACTGTCCGCCATAATTCATTTTATAGCCACGGGGCAGATTATATGATTTTAAAACGCTTTTAAGTTCATTTGTAGCTTCACCAACACTTTTGCCTGAAACATTTGCCGTAACTTTAATCACCCTGTCCTGATTTTTGCGGTCAATTTGAACCGGGCCGGTCGCCTTTTCTACTGTAGCGATTGTCTGAAGAGGAATTTTCGTCCCATTGTTATTTAATAGGTAAATATTGCCTAAATCGGTTGAAGAATTTATTTCACGTTCATCAATAATTATGCGTATAGGATAGTAATAGGCACCATCCTTATATCTAGTCGGGATTGTACCACCTACCATGGTTTTTATTGTATTCCCAATATCTTCATAACTTATGCCCAAAACAAATGCTTTTTGCCTGTCCACTTTTACTTGAAATTCGGGTTTGGTAAGACGAAGCGAAATATCAAGTCCGGTAAGGTAATCAAGTTCTTTTAGCTCATTACGAATGAGAGATGCTTGCCCGAAAATATCCTGCATACTTTCGTTGCGTGATGCCAAAATTTCAAGTTCAATATCAAATTGTCCTGTTTGCCTGATACCTTTCATTTTGGCATGAAAAACCTTAATGATTGCACCAGGTGCTTTAACGGCTTTCATAACAACGGGGCGAAGTTTTTCTACGTATTCATCAGTATTCATTGGTCGCTGTGCCGCAGGAACCAATTGCATGTTTAACTCTCCTTCAAAACTTTTTTCAGTAGTAACCAACCCCCACACCTTGCCCCCTGCCAAAGTTGCATATCCGTGTATAAAATCCTGTTCCGCAATAACTTTTTCAATTTGATTAAGCACTTTGTCCGTTTCTTCCATAGATGTACCTGTTGGCATCATTACTTTCACGGTAATTAAACCATCATCAGCTTTAGGTAAAAACTCTGAACCTGTTTTTTGAAGGTATTGATACCCTGGAATTAACAATAGCAGGAAACCCAAAAGAACAAGCCAACGCAGTTTCAATGACCAATGCAAAACAGGTTTATATAAATAAATCAAACCATTGATAAATAAATCAGATATTCCGGCAATAAATGAGTGTTTCTTTTTTATGGGCTTTTTATCGGGGTAAAGTAGATTCATAAGCATTGGGGTAACCGTGAGCGATACTATCATAGATAAGAAAATGATAATTGCCACGGTTATAACCAATTCACGGAAAAGTAACGATACCATACCGGGAACCAATAAGAATGGAACAAACAACGAAAGGAATGTAAGGGTTGCTGTTACAATTGCCCCACTTATTTGCACCGCACCCTTGGTAACCTTATCTTTTGTATCGGGTTCGGTTTCCTGAATCCGGGTTATATTTTCGAGCATCACCACGCTGTTGTCAAGCACCACAGTCATCGCAACAACCAAACCTCCCAAGGTGAAAATATTAATGGAAAAGCCGAAAAGTTCCATAAGAAAGAATGTGCCAAGTAGGGTTGCAGGAAGACTTAAGATAAGCGATAAAACCCTTCGCCAACCCGAAAGAAAAAAAGCCGTAACCAATGTAACCAAAAGAGCCGCCATAAGCATAGCATCACGCACACCATTTGTGGCAAGTCGAACATACTCTGCCTGGTCGTAAATCATATCAATCTGTGTTGAAGGGGGAAGTTGTTCACGCAATTCAGCCATGCGTTGGGCAATGTCATCCGAAACGATTACTGCATTGGCATCGGCTTGCTTGAATATGGATATACGCACCCCTTCCTTACCATTATATTTTGTACGAATTCGTTGCAAGCCATGATGGTCCTGAATCTTGGCTACATCTTTTAATAAAACCTGGGCATCGTTTCCTTGTTTGCGTATGATAAGGTTCTCTATCTCTGATAATGAGGCAAACTCTCCGTAAGTACGGATAATATAATCGCGGTTTTGTGTTACCATTCTACCCCCAACCATATCAATATTCTCTTTTTTAAGCCGTGAGGAAATTTCATCAATGCTTATGTTGTACCCTTGCATTTTTAAAGGGTCAATATGAACACGTATTTCACGCATCATACCACCCGACAAGGCTGTGCCTGCTGAGCCTTTAACCGATGCAAACTCTTCCTGAAATTCGTTATCGACCCATGTACGAAGCTGGGTTAAACTCATATTACCGTTTGAAACCAATATTTCCACTACTGGGAGCTGTGAGGGGTCGGCTTTGAAAACTACGGGTTCTAAAATCCCTTGTGGCAATTCCTTTTTAACCAATCCCATTTTGGCAAGCACATCTTGATATGCCACATCTCTATCAACACTAAAGTCGAAGTTTACTAATAATGTATAAACTCCTTCTTCGCAAGTTGATTCAATATAATCCAGATTGTCAACGGTTGCCATTTTACGCTCAATAACCGTTGCTACTTCGTTTTCAATTTGTTCGGGGGTTGCTCCTGTCCAATACACATACACCTTTACCATTGGGTATGTTATGTCGGGAAGCATATTAGTGGGTAGACGAAAAAAACCTGCTACACCAACAGCCATAATAACTATCATTAGCATTATGGTTCCGGCAGGACGCTTTATGGATTGTATCGTTAAATTCATTTTTTACCTCCTTTGGGTGAGCCCATAATCTTTACGCTAATACTATCTTTCAACATATCCTGACCTGAAATAACAATGCTATCGGTTTTATTTAAACCATGGATTATTTGAATTTTGTTGCCCGAAGTAATACCTGTTTTAATTATTTTTCTGTGGGCAATGCTGTCGGAATCTACAGTGAAAACAAAATGCTTGTTGTCGGGTGAAGTGAGTACTGCATATTCTGGAATTGTAAGTGCTTCGTCAATTACAGCAACCGGAATTTTAATCGTTGCCATCATACCGGGTAAAAGTGATTTATTAAAATTTTGAAGTTTAATATCGAATTTAACACTACGAGAAACAGGGTCAATTTGCGGATAAACAAGGCTAATTGCACCCTGTAATGTGTCGTTGGGATAAGCATTGAGGATAACCGGCAATCTTTTACCTTGTTTAATAGCTTCAAAATAGCGTTCATTTACTTCAGCTTTAATTACCAAAGAACTCATATCGGTTATTGTAATGATGTTCTCTTTTGTTGAAACCTGACTGCCTTTGTCTAACCAACGTTGCGTAACTAAACCGTTCATGGGGCAAACCACAGGAATGGTTTTATACATATTTTTAGCATATTCTAAATCAGACTTAGACTTTTCAATATCGGATAACAAATTTTGATAGCCATCCGAATTTTTATCTGTTGTTTTTAGTTTACGTTCTAAGTTTTCGATTTTCTCAATATTTGATGAAATCAAAGAAACCCTGTCGGTTGGATTGATTACGGCTATCAATTTATCCTGCTCTACATATTGATTCTCACGTGCCAATAAGTTTTCAATAATGCCATCAGCAGGCGATTTAACCTCGGTTACCGTATTGGCTTGTACCGTTCCGGTAATGTCTATCGCAGAAACCAGTTTTGAGACTGAAACGTCCTGTACCTTAACCAGAGGTATTTTTTTTGGCTTTTGAGGAGCTTCTTCCTTTTCAGAACCACAGGACGAGAGCCCAAACATTAGGGTGATTAATATTAGCAGTAGAATTTGAAAATTTTCAAATTTGAAAATTATCATTGCCTGATCTTGAGAGTTTTTATTGTTATTATTTTGTAGCTTCTTCATAATATATATCGTTTTTTATAATCATTTTATAATTAAAAAGGATAATTGTCGTTACCGTTCAAATAGTTAAGTTTTGCCAATGTTTGCAAGAATTCATTCATCGATTTTTGATATGCAATTTGAGCCTCTGTCAATATTTGCTGTGCATCGAGAATGTCAATAATATTACCTTGGCCTGCCTGATATTTTATAGAAGCATTGTTAATAGTTTCATTGGCCAATTCAATAATTTTCAGATTGCTGCTTATCGTTTTTTGGATTTCATCCAAAGTGTTAAGGCATAGGTCAATTTCCTTTTTTACTTCCAGAAATGCTTGTTGCTTTTGGTCGTTATATTGCGCTACAACAAATTCACTTTGGTGTATTCTGTGTTTATAGCTGCTATTTCCCCAGTATGGCAGGGTGTATCTGATTCCTACACCAATATTATAGTTAAAGTTATTCCCAAAAGGGATATATCCATGTTCCCAGCTGCCGATGCCATAAGAGAATAACTCGGGGCGATTTTGGAGCATTAACAAATCTTTTTGCTTGGCTTCAATGCCTGATTTAATGTCGAAAGGTTTTAGTAAAGGATGGTTGCTGCTTAAATTGTTTATAGCTATACTTTTTTCGAATTGACTGTTTTTAAACTGATTATACCATTTTTCTGAAATGTTTTCGATGGTAATATTACCTGTGTTTTCAAGATTACAAAGTTGGTACAATATTATTTTATTGCTTAAAAGAGAATTCTTGCTTTGCTGTAGTTTATTTTCCTCAACAGATATTTGCACTTTAATCTTCAGGATATCGACCGAAGATACTTTACCAATATTGTATAACTGCCCGGAGTACTTTAATTGTTCTTGTAACTGCTGTAACGAACTTACATGTACTTGTATTTCCGATTCAGCACGTAATACCTCGAAATATGCATTTGATACACCCCAAATTATGGTCTGTTTCATTTGCCTGATTATCTCATCATTCAGTAGAATTTCGTCTTCAACCATGCTTTTCTTTACTTTGGTTTGTCCAAAATCATATAGCGGTTGGTAAAACGTTACATCGGTGTACATATCGGTAAGTGCATCTCCCAATAGTTTTTGTTTGTTAGGCAAAAGAAACTTCCAATAAGAAAAACTTGCCGAAGCACTTACCCTTGGCAAATAATTGGTTTGTAGTACCTCAATTTCTGAATTTTTAATCAGTTTGTTCTTTTCGGCTGATTTAAGCGTAAAATTATTTTGCAAGGCACTGTCAAGCAATTGATTTAGGGTAAATTCAACAGTATTTTCCTGAGCATAAAGGTTGCCCATAATTAGTAAAAATACTATCAAAAGAGAATATCTGCCTGATTTTATCATATGCTTTATTTTTAAAAGGATGTAATACCTTATTATATTTTATTTCACTACTTTCTGTTTCAGTACTTTAATAAGTTCGTCTTTGGAAAAGAATCCTTGGTGTCGAAAATAGCCTTTACCATTTTCGTCCAGAAAAACCTGAATTGGTATAAGCTTGATGTCGTAATTATATGCGGTGTACATGCATCATGAAATACCTCTTTTACCTGGCCTGCAAATTTTTCTTCAATGGATTTCATGATGGGTTGCATTTTTTGGCAAAGGATGCAACGTACCGACCCCAGTTCAATGAAAGTTGCTTTGTATTTTTCATCAACTTGTTTTTGTAAAGTTTCGGTTTTTTGACTGATTTTTTGTTTTTCTTTTTTATCCTGATTGAAGTTTTGCGCATATGCTGCAAAAGTAAAAGCAGATAATAATAACAGGATGATTGAAAACTGTTTGAATCTTTTCATGTGCTAAAAAATTTATATTTTAGTATTTCGCAAAATAACGAAACATTACTATTATAAAAAAACTTACCGAGATATATTTCATATCTCCGGTAAGCTTTTATTAAACATTCCTATTTCGCAGCACAATCCATGCAAACCTTTTTTTCGCCTTTGATGCGGCCGTATTCCATAACCGTCATTTCGCCGCATTCTTCGCAAACAAAACCTTCAAAACTGTCTTTTTTGGGTTCAAGTTTGTATTCAAAAATTGGAGAAACCGACAAAAGCATTTCATCAGGTGCATTCATTACACCATTAACGAGTGGGTCAACAATTTCGGAAGGAACCACGCTTGCCGGTTTTCCCAACATGCGGTAATCGGTAAAAAATTTGGTCTTTTTATTATTAAGCATAGCCTCTGCTTTTGGGCTAACCCTTACTGCCCTGCCTGTTGCTCTTTCCACAACGGTTACAGCCCATTTTCCTTTGTGGGTTTTCTTTAAATTGCCTTTGCCTAAAGTTGTTCCCATAATTACCTGTAAACCATCGCCGAAGCAAGTGGCACAATGGTCGTCGCCCAAGTCAACAAATGCGATTAATTGACCGTCTTTTGCACGCTCAACGCCCAATGCGTTCATTGCTGCTGCGCCAACTCGCAAGCCCATTGGCATTGCATGAGAATTGTGTCCGTGAAATTTTTGCCCGAATTCGAGCCATTCTTGTGGATTTACCATTTTACTAAATTTTAATTGTTAATGAATGATTTGTTTATTATCGGCAACCGAATATTCCGGTTGAAGTGTACAATGTTCAATTTTTAATTGTAGTAGTGTAGCTTTTATCTTTTCTAACATCAATTCAAATTCTGTAATTTTCACATTATCCTCCATGTCAACATGAGCCTCGAACATGATATCGTGTTCGTTGATTTGCCAAACATGTACATGGTGAATGTTTTTCACACCTTGCAGTTGTTCGAGTTGGAAAACGATCTCGTCAATATCTATGTTTTCGGGGGTAAACTGCATGATAATGCGGAGCGAAGATTTAAAAATTGTCCAACTGGTATAGAGCAGGTAAATGGCAATGGCGATGGAAAATACAGCATCAACCCAGTACCAATGCAGCAATTTCATGGCTAACCCGCCAATTAAAACGGCTACAGAAGTGAGCATATCGCTAAACAAATGCAGATAGGCCGATTTGATATTCATGTTATCGTGGGCATCGTTACGGATAAAAAGTACGCTTAAGCCATTAACAACAATACTCGCTATTGCCAGCCAAATCACCCAGTTTGCGGCAATGCTTACCGGGTTGAAAAAACGCTGAATGCCTTCAATCAGAATAAAAAAGGCCAGAACAATTAAGGTTGCTGAATTAATAAATGCGGCCAAAATTTCGGAACGTTTATAGCCAAAAGTTTGACTATTGGTAGCATTTCTTTTTGTTAATTTATTGGCAATGTAACTGATAATTAATGAAAGCACATCGCTAAAATTGTGCGTGGCATCGCTCAAAAGCGCCATACTTCCCGAGATAATCCCACCAACAGCTTCAGCAACTGTAATTACAACATTTAATAAAATAGACCAGCCTAAGTTTTTGCCGCTTACTTCGTGGTGGTGATGTTGAACTTTATTTTTTTGAGTTTCCATTTGTTCAATTTTATGTTTTAATAATAACATCGTAAACCATTTTAGCGGCTATCAATAACAGCACTACAGCGTAAATCACCTTTACCTGTTTCGATTTCGCTCTTTGAGTCATATAGCGTCCTCCAAGTTGAGAACCAATGATAACAGCAACCACCACGATAGCTGTAAGCCACCAATTCATCTGTCCTTGCGAAAGGTGTCCCAGGTAACCCGAAAAAGAAGAGAAAGTTACTACAAACGCTGTGGTTGCAGCAGCTTCCTTGGTTTTGTAGCCCATCATCATCAGGATAGGGGCAATAATGAACCCACCGCCCAAACCCAGCATTCCACCCATAAAACCTGCAAAACTGCCTACGAAAAACCCAATGATGCTGCGCTTTTTCAACGACATCATTTCCTCCGGTTCGGCTTGTTTTGATGCCCATAAAGTTCGCAGGGCAGCAGCAACTACCATGGCGGCAAACAGTATTTTTAAGGTTTGCACCGGCACATGTTCGCTGGTCATGGCGCCTAATGGCGAGGCAATCAGTGCTGTACCCGCCATCACGGCACCACCTTTCCAATCGACCATTTTTTTTCGGGCGAAGGGAATGAGTACCAGGGCAGTGTTCAATCCGTTCAGCAACAGTCCAAGCGGGATTGCCACCGAAACCATATCGTACCCGGCCCAGTTTAAAACCGGTACATACACCATTCCGCCCCCAAGTCCGAGCATGGCAAAAACAAACGAAGCAATGGCTATAATGAAAAAAACGATTGTGTAAAGCATTTTAAATCAATTTGAAGAATGATTATTTTTTATAAAACAGCTTGCCGTTGATAAGCAAGCTTGCAAATACAAAAACGGCAAACAGATAACTACTGACAGCCATTTGCATTCCGCCGGAAATAATATGTCCGCTTGTACACCCTCCTGACATTCTTGCCCCAAAGATGATTAAGAAACCTCCTGCGAAGGCATAAACTATCCGTTTCCAGGCATTTTGCCCTTTTCGCTCTTTCCAATTCTCGTGAATAAGCCTGAACTTAAAAGACTTAGTTAATAAAGCGCCAATAAAACCGGAAGTAAAAGCACCGACCAGGAATATCAATTCCCAATGCCCGGAAACCATTGTAGTCAGGAAATAATCATTATCTGTCAATCCAACGATTGAATCGGCGGTATAGGGATACGATGTTGAGGCACCTATGGGCCGGTCAAATACGTATTTTGAAAAAGTTACAGCCGCCAGAACCGCCAAAGCAATACCGGATGTAAGCCATTTGTAATTTGCAGCCTTTTCTTTTTTATGTATCCAAAACGAAAACCAAACAAGCCCGGCACCAAATGCTATTACCAAAATTAGATATAAGGCAGGGGCATCTCCAATGATTGACATTAAGGAAATTTCACCTAAACTTTTTCCCAGTATGGGCTGAATGAAAGGAAGTAAAATCGAATAGACGAATCCGGCAGTCAGGCCGCCGGCAATTCCGATGAATGCGTCCAGCGAACCCTGACCCGCTGAAACCGGCAAAGTTCCCGGGCAATATCCTAAAATGGCCATACCTGTGCCAAAGACAATTCCTCCCAAAATGACGCCACCTAAAATCAAGGGTTTTACGTGCAATGATGCGCCGCCG
>Ga0100390_10003971_pt1 | contig 12812 bp, 7 predicted proteins | sample CryGeymeta201514_FD_81540 | JGI IMG/M metagenome (GOLD analysis project Ga0100390, IMG submission 81540) | Groundwater microbial communities from Crystal Geyser aquifers in Utah, USA - Crystal Geyser metaG 2015-14 | ecosystem: Environmental > Aquatic > Deep subsurface > Groundwater | place: USA... | reverse complement strand
TATGACCTAACTCCTGAGTCCCATCATATCGCCTAATAGGAGACAAGGTAAACTGCCATAGTCCACCTGGGCTTAATTTGCAACGTCTTTCCTGTGAAAATCAAGATTTTCAAAACAGTAACCCGTGAAATTAAAACCGACTTTAAAAAGGTGGGATGGTTCCTGTGCAAGCGAATTCGTTGATCGCCATAGCTGTAGCGCGATATACCCGGCCTTTCTTTCACGCTCCATCTCATAAAATACAAAGATAGTTTTTGCAGTCTCGTTTTCTACTGACGTTACTGTCTCGCATACCAACTACTATATATATATAATCTTTTAGTTGGTGGGTTTAGTAGAAGTCATGAGCCACCTGCCGTTTACTACTTGTTATGTGATTTCCAATTCAGGATGTAGCCTAGAATATTAAAAAAATTGAATGTCTAATTACAGGGATCACAACTATGGCGCCCGCAGGGCGCCAAGGTTACCCGAAGGCAACCATTGGCACCCCAAAGGATGTAGCCTAGAATATAGCTGTTATCTAATCGGCAATAAACACCGACCAACACGATTGTCTCGCTTTGCTGACTGGTGATCCTTCATAGGACAAGTGGATTATCGAATATCCAGAATCGATCTCAACAGCCATTTCATGTTGTTCGTTGCATGTCGGCGAAAGGTTTGTCTAGAAGCCGTCATCGGGAACACTCGGCAGGCGTTTGGATAAAAACGCGACCATTGTGACAGTTGAAGGCCATAAAGTATTCCACGGGTCCGCCGAAGATGCCATTTCCAGCTACAATACTTACGATAATCGCTTTCCAGTCACGAAGCCATTCATGTAGACGCAATCTATAGCGTGCCCTCAATTCGGGTCACATTTTTGGTGCGAGACATGAGCCTTTGTAGTGTGTCTAGTTGACCTCTAATATGAACAATTGCAGTCGTATCCTTGTCGACTGGTTGAATATTTACATATTTAAAGTAATTCTCGCTTCAAAATAATGACGGAAAGTCGGATGTGACTCTCGTCATAATTCTATTTCCTGTTGGAGCGTTTACCCATAACATACCCTCACCCAAACCGATTCAAACCAGGCTTCCATTTACTAATCCATTGAAAAATTGACGTGGCTTACGAGCTTACGAGGGAAGCTTCGGATGGTTCCCTTGGATAGCTTGGTGGTGGTTTCACAATCGCAGCTAAATGGCTACAACAACATGAAGAGTATAGGATATTTAATCTTTGATATTTATTTTGGTAAAACCATGCTGTTAGTTGTAAGTATATACTCTGAACTCTGAGAAACATAGTTCAAAACTGTAAGATGGAAATGGTGGCAATTTACTGAGTTGTTTCAAATAGATCTTCACTGTCCAGAAGGTCCAAGGCTTGCTGCAGAATATTTCTCAAGATATTAGCCGAATTCATCGGCCGTATATTTTCATTAACTTTCTTGTTTCGCATTGAGGATGCCCCAGGCAAGGTAGAGATATCGTCAGCATCAGAGCTTCTCTGCAACAGCGGGCGCGTCTGATTCCGGGAGGAGGCCAGCGAAGAAGAATAGTCCAGAGACATGCTGGAGGGGACTATCTGTCTGCAGGTTGAGGCGATGGCCAGCGAGGGTGTATTGGGGCACATGGTGGTGGGAGAAGATAGATGTTTAATGAGTAGATTAGACTTGTCCAGTTGCACTTTTAAAATTTGTGACTCATTTTTTTACGCAACATACAAAGGTTAAATGCGAGAAAAAAGCCAACTTAAGAACTCACAACTTGATCGAAAACCAAAAGAGAACCGAAAGATTCAGGTCTCGCAGACTTAATCAGGCCTGACAATAAATAATACTCGCCACGTAGCTAATGGCAATTAAAAAAGAAATATGTACTACCAGGACCTGGTAATAATACAGAAAAAGTAGCGACATTCTGCTGCAGAAAGAGTGGTCATTATTATTAATCGGACTGGAGGTATGTTACCAGTAGAGGAGAAAAAGACCCCGCTTCAGAGATTCATCAAAGACTGCTGGTGGTGCCTTCCTACTACCAGGTACTACACTAGTCTACTACTGGTATCACCACGTACTACCATTACTAGTAGACTGCTAGTAGTACCTAGTCCGTACTGGTACCTGGTACTACGACTACCACTACCTGGTAGACTAGTAGTGGTACTGGTACCTGGTACCTGGTAAAAAGAGAGACGAGAGAACGAAAAAAGGCTCAGGCTCTTCAAAAAGACTTCCGTCCAAACGTTGAACACAAATCGAGAACTCCGCAATTTGAAAAATTCGAACGCACGAAGTCATTCACGCTTTGCTCCCTGGCAGTCCCAGAAAGTCATGTACGGTAGCAAGGTAAATAATAATATCGAGCTCTTCGCCACTGGAAGATATGGATCGACATTTCTAGGTGCTTGTACCATAATCTGATCCCAGATATTCCGCGTCAAGAAAGTGGCTGTCACGTTTTAGCTGTACGTAAATCCTTGCGTTCCTTATGCTGGACGACGGGCACTTTCCGTTACTAACCTTGGCAGTTTGAGAAAATCAGGTTGTCGCCCATAAACTAGTAAAATCTGTTCCTCACTAAAAGAAACCAGAATTTTTTCTCGGCAAATGCAGGCAGCAGCAGACAGTCCTTGTAGCGCGCCTGTGCTCTACTTTTTTTCACCCTCTAGAATGGCTGCACCAAAGCACACGCACGTAACAAACCAATGCAAGGCGCTTTGAAAATGTTGGAATGCGATATGCAGTGTCACGGTGGGTTACTGCAGCTTCCTAGGCATTTGAAGTGGAGGACAAGAGCTCGGAAGAATATGACGGCGGCCATACAAAATCGCCTCGACATGGAAGAATTTTGGCTGTACCGTTCACCCACTCTTCTAGTGCCTGGAAACTTCGCTCTATATCTTGTTCGAAGGCGTGATTCCATCGCAGACCCTTGGCGTGAATTGCCGTCCTCCACTCTGGATCTCCCGTCACTTCCATCCAGTGTTTCATGCTGGCCAGATTGTAGCTTGCCACATTCAAAGCTACGCGAGGGTAGTCGACTACGGACCGCAAGTTTCGTTCTAACACCGATATCGCTGGAAGGTATGTTTGATTCAATGCTAGGTTGGTCATCTCGTCTGGGTCATGAGTCAAATCAAATAGCTGATGGTCAGTTTCGACTCCGGTACCATAAATGATGAGCTTCATAATGCACATGTCGTTTGTAGTGTTCCTGTTGGAAATGTAAGTCCCGTGCGAACTACTGCTGTGTTTAGTGCCTACAGTTGGAGAACACGGCATCCGCTGTACAATCAAGAACCAGCTCATGGCAATGTTCATCCCGTGAAACTGTGATACTACAAAGTCGGGACGCGCTGTCGATACAATACCAAATTGTTTGTCGTTGTCGTTGACGTTGACGTCATCGTCGCCGTCGTAAACAGCCATAAGTGGCACCAGTGAATGACCATCCAGCGTATCATATGCGTAGTCGGTACGGCTCACTCCCGCCAGTTCCATAATGGTTGGATATAAATCAATCAGTTGCGTTGGCACATCCTTGATCACATTTTTTGGACGAAGAGCCAAATCTTCTTTCTTGACACGGCTTCCCAACCTTCCATCACAAATGATCAACGGAACACTCGTCGAAGCATCGTAGGGTGTCATTTTGTAGCTCTGTTGATGTTCCATTTGCTGATCTCCGTGATCTGATGTAATGATAAAGATGGTATTGTCCCATTCTCCAATATCTCGAATCGCTTGCATGTACGCGCCGACCATGGCATCAAACTCGGCAATCATGGCGTAATAAATGCGACGAATATTGCGAATACGATCTTTACTGTAAAAAAAGGCTTGTGCCGTGGCATTATCGAGAGGCGGAATGCACCCCTTCAGCATGCTCGATTGAAAATCGCAAGGATGCAAATCTTCCAGTGGGAGCCATTCTGGAATTTGGATCTTGTCGGGATCGATTTGATTGTAATAGTACTCGTTGGTACGATACGGTGGATGCACAATTTCCATACCTTGATAGACAAAGAACGGTTTGTCGTTGTTGGTACTGTTGAGGCTTTTATAATCCTTGATCCAATCCACCGTGTCGTGCAAAATTTTCCAATCCTTTTCGTGTGCCGACCGCTGGCTTCCCGGAATCACCGTGCCGTTGTCGGCGCAGATATTGGGCATTTCATCCGCCCAACCCCAACTGGAGTGTATATTGTAAGGAAATCGAGTGTACATGGTCCATGAACTCAATTGGACATTTTCCGTGTGACTTCCAGTCGTAAAGTCTTGTTTGCCAGACAGGTAGGTGGTGTATCCTGCTCTACTTTGCAGGACTTGGTCGATCCGCTGGTTGAAGTTGTGAGATAGGCCTTCAAAATTGTTCCACGCTCCGTCCACGGGAAGTTCCCTGGTTCTAGATTCATTCGTCGCCTTGTTGGTGTGAGTCTGTTTTTGAATATGAGGAATCTTGTGGGCGTGCCGTCCCGACCACAGGGTCGCTCTGGAAGGACAGCAGACAGGTGTATTGGAATAATGATTATGAAAAGCATATCCACCCGGTTGCTTTTCCAGTGAACGCAAATTTGGCAAGGGAATAACATTGTCTTGGTAGCCTTCTCGCCACGTTCGACCATCGGTGCTTTCGCAGACAAGAAACACAATGTTGGGCCTCCGCTTTGTGTCGGGGGCTGCTGCAAGAGATGCACCACGACCAAGAATTGCTGTACCAAGTAGTAGCAGGATTAAGGGAGATTTTAGGTTTGTCATCATTGGTTGGAATATTGAACGACTTGATTTCTGTGGCTAATAATGGCAATTCGTTGTCTAACAACTACTAGTAGGACAAGGAATAGTACTGCTGCTACTAGCTATTCTGAGCTGTGTAGTCTAGCTTGTGCTCCTATCAAACAACAAAGAGCGAAGTACTTTCACACTACTACTACTAGCTAGCTAGTAGCTACTGAGTAGCTAGTAGTAGCACTAGCTAGTCGACTCTTCCTACTATTTTTTAAGGATTTTCGTTCCATGACATGATGATGTTATCCCTAATGCTACTGTGAAAATCAACTCACTCCACTAGCTAGCTACTACTCGTACTAGCTAGCTAGAGCTTCTGTAGTATGAAACTCTGAAGTACGACTGAATTATTGAATTATTGATTATGCATTAATCTACCCTACTCCCAACTTCCTCAATCCTCAATACGACAACAAATCTTGATAATATAACTGGGCAGAATATCAACATGGATCAGCAAGTCGAAAACGATGCAGATATAGCATCACCAAACGGGTGTTCTGTCGACGGCTCCCTGGGAAGTAGGATTGCTTGTATTCTTTCCTACAATGGAAGTACTCTCGACATTTGCATCAACTATACGATGCTTGCTGTCAATCTGGTGGCTTGCAAGAGAATCCTTACGAAACAACAACGACGGCGAGATTTGTTGGCGTTGTTGTTTGGATCTGTTTGGATCTTCCAAATTTGTTTGTGCCTCTTCCTTGCCCATGTTTCCGAGAATGGAATTGGATGTGCTGGTATATCCATCGTCTGGTGTGCCATGGCTGGTTGGGCGGCTTGGTGGTTGCGACAGCAACAAAGAAATGCTAATAGGAATAAGAATAATGCATTGTTCGCACCGACAAGAACAAGAAGGAGGAAATCGTTAAAATCATCGCAAACAAATTATGATGGTGGTGGTGGTGTTTGGGACAATGCATGGCTTGTGGCAAATGCAGCTACACTGTTCTACTATTTCGTGACAGAAGATATCATTACAACTGTGGCACATATTTGTGCCTTGATCATGGGAATACTGCTAGAAATATGGGCTACTACTAGTAACAAATAATAATAATGAAATCATACTACTATGATGGCATTTGTAGCAGCATTGGTTTGCAGTCATGTTTTTTCCAGCGCCTCACCTGACTACTAGCTAGCTACTAGCTAGTAGTAGCCGCCTCCAGAGCCCCAAGTGTTCTCTCAGTGCACACGTACGCTGCAGAGTTGGCTAATGTTGTTTTTAGCATTGGCAAGAACAGGACCTACCGTACTGGAGGAGTTGTCAGTTTGCTTTATTAATACTAGAGTACGAGTTAATCCAAAAAATTGTACTCTACCACTGGTACTTTTAATGTGCTGGGTTCTAGCTAGCTAGACAACTAACTGGCTCTATTAGCTGTTAGTCTACTCATGATACCATGTACTACAGTAGCTAGGGTACTCTTTGAGGCAGGAGAGAGTGGCTAATACTACTAGTAGCTAAATAAATAATACTAATAGACTACTGGTGGGCTTGTAGGAGTAGGAGGCCCGAGGAAGTACCAGAGTACAGTAGAGACTACTAGTGGGCCACCAGTGAGGATGTTATCATCCTTTTTGGATTGATGATGCCCATTCGTGCAAATGACTTTCTACTATCCCTAGTACAGTACTCTAGCACTTCTGTAGTTCACTTAATTATTTACACGTCTTCAGCTAACAAGATTTCAAGTAGTGACGCCTAATTTTTTTGGCGGCGTCACATCTTCCGATGACAAACCTTTGATGCCGAGCGCTACAAAAATAAATTCTGACCTTTCGTACAATTTACAATACTTAATTACTTGTCGAGTATTATTACATCATTATTAATTTGTTATCGTTGATCACTGCATCGATCAAGCTGCCTAGTGTATATACATATCTTCCACACCATAGCTGATCCATTAGATAGAGTAAAAAAGTCGAAGAGAAACCGGTGAGGTATCAGAGATATCCCAAAAGAAATAATCGAATTTTCTGTCTTGTGAAAGTCATTTTCGGAATTTTGACACCACCAATAGAAATCATCATGACGTATGCTGTCTTGACACAAGATGACATTGTGGGTATGATTCCAGTCATTGGTCTGTTACTATTCAAGGCTGTTGCATTTTATAAATTCCTCGCTTTTGTCTGGAAGAGTCTCTCCTCTCTTTACGTCCGTGCCAACAAGCCAAAGCCCCAGGAACATGACAACCAACATCTTAACTCGACTCCGCATGTCGGGGGACCAACAACCAACAACTTGGAATATCACCTGCCATCCATTGTATTTCTGCTCCTATTGTCCTACCTACTGGAACCTCTTTCGACCATGTTTCATCTCCGTGGATACCGCATCAGTAACCCGAGAGACCATGGACTACACGACTTGGTTCACGGTGTGGACCCTGCGCTTCAAGATGTCTTGGCCAAAACTCCCAGTCTCATGCGTGGTCCACGACCTCCTATACTGTTTCATAACCGACATTTGCAATTCATTCCTTGGTTGATCCAAAATGAACTTCATCGGGTGGAAGGGATTCCCTTTCAACGTTTGGAACTGGAAGTCTCGGCGTGCGTGGACAAAACCCACGGCACGGACCACTGCGAACGATCCCCGCTCATGACGGACACGGTCACCCTGGATGTTTTTCCACCCTTTGATGATGGCAATAGCAATACGTCCCTGTACGAAGGCTTCCATGCTGGATCTCCAATTGTTCTTTTCAGTCCAGGATTGAGATGTTACAGCCAAGACATGCCGGGCAATATGATCATTCGACGGCTCTACGGGGAAGGCTTTCGGTCAGTGGTAGTCAACCGGCGAGGACATACTCCTGGTCAGAAATTGAAAGCACCTCGATGGAATTTGTTTGGGGATGTCGACGATTTGGAACAAGTGTATTGGCACGTACAGCAGGAATGGGCCGCTCCTCACACGGCATTCTTTCTGCACGGCATTAGCAGTGGAACAAGTGTCGTGGTGTCGGCTTTGGCAGAATACGATCGACGGCAATTGGCATTGGAGCAGCAGGCAGAACAATCATCATTATCGTTACTGTCATCCATGTCTAGTGAGAATGGAACAACGATTCCACTTCATCTCGCAACTATCATGCCTCGGAAAGCCCCATCCTTTGTCGCTTCCATCTCCATCACACCGGGATATGACATTAGTAAAGTATTCTTACCCGAAAGATTCAAGTATCCGTACAATCCTTTGTTGCTCGATGGTGTCAAGGCGCACTTTATTCGTGACAATGAAAAGGTCTTACGTGCGTTTGATTCTGAGGCAGTCGACGCCGCCCTGGCTGCCTCAAATTTGCAAGAACTGCTTGATGCATCTGCAGTGTTTGCTGGATACTCCAATGCTACAGACTACTACGTGGGAGAGAATCCTGTCAACTGGATGCACTTAGTTACGACGCCCACGTTGGTACTCAATGCCATTGACGATCCCTGTTGTCATGTGCACAACATTTACGAAGAATCACCGTATCCGCAACACCAGGGAAAATCCTACGCCAGACTGATTGATGAATCATTGCATAGTATATTGGCAGTTACCAAATCAGGTACTCACTGTCCCTTTTTAGATTCATCGCCTAGCACATTCTCTTTGTTGCCGGCGTTTATCCGAGATCCTTTGTACGGAGGCTGGATGCTCGATAGTTGGGCCGACAGAGTATCGGTCGAGTTCTACAAGGCAGCTTTGGAGGTCTACGAAGACCGCAGGTTCATTCAATGATAAGGCCTGCGTACATTACATCAAATACACAGTATAGACGACATTTTGTTTCATTTTATATAATTTTAAGACTGTCTAAATAATTGATCCATCAAGACATAGCCGAGGTACCATAATTTTTCACACACCTTCTTCAAAGGAATTGCAGAATAGTACTCACAAGACACACTATTAATTCGTGATGCGACATAGCATCGACTTCTTCAGGTACCTTAAAAGCAGTTCCTTTCCGGTTTGTTTTTGATTTTAAACTTCCAATCACTTGGCCAGCAGTCCACATGAGCTGGTGTGTTCATTCATCGCATACGCTTAAGCTCCTCGAAGCTTGCGGGTCTGGGGATCAGAAACAAGAGTACCATTTTCAGATGTCTCAGCAGCAAAGGTGGCTTCTTCACTCACTCCTTCTTCACTCGCTCCTTCTTCACTCCCTCCTTGAAGAAGTCCACTGATCTGACTGGAAAGGAGTTCGAATCCGGCATCGCAGACGGTTTGCGTAATGGGCAAAGTCGCATTTCCCCAGCACAAGAAGTTGCCGATTTCTAGGTCTCCTGTAGCCGCAAAACCATAGGAAGTTTCAATTCGAACAACGAAGATGGCCATAGCCAATAGAAGGAAGTTTTTGCAAAACATGTTAGTATTATAATTTAGCTGTTGTTTATCGTGTGAAAAGTATATTATATTATGTCTTGATGAATTCGTCGGTAGGAGGAGATTGATTAATGATTATTGTTACTTTCCCTGTTGGCAGCAACTTGGCGAGCTTTTATTTAGACAGAGGCGTTGTACGACCTTATGGTGATTAGGAAACGAGTCAGCGGAGCAGCAATACGCAAGAATCACTCGCAGATCGAATTTATCTAGAGCATCACGCAGTTCTCGTGTGCTCTTCAGCTTCGATGCCTGTCTCTTCTCGTCATCTACTACTACTCGCTAGCTTGCTTGCTACTACTAGAAGCAAATGCTAAAGTGTGGACTCTCTAACTCAGACTCTAAAGCAGTTTCTATGATGTGTGCTGGACAGACAGCAGGCTGGCACAACCTCTGTAATTTTCCGACCACGGATCTTTCTGATGTTCGAGTATCTTAGTTTGCTAATAATAAAATGAGGCAAATATTTCCCAGTCGAAGACTCTTGAATCTTGAAGTTATTTGGAGTAGCTGATATGGCCGTACCTGGTAGGCAGCCATGGCCCTGCATAGAATAATGCGTTCGCAAAAAATCCTGCATAAAGCAGTTGGAAAGGTTCGGGTATCCTGAATCCCACGTTACTTTCACGTCTCAGAAACAACGATCTTCCATAAAACACGAGTCAAAAGTCAAAAGTCAAAATCCGACAATAATCTTGTTACCAGTATAAACAAAGCCTCTCATTAATTTTACAATTATCTCTATTGAAGTCCAAGAATACCACGCCAAATTCCCCAGCCCCAGCCAGCAACACAATCATTACTTCAAAATGCTCAAGCTTCAGCTGAAAACCTCTTTGTCTGCCCCAAATCTCCGACCTCGATTCAGTTGGGGTCGAAAGAGATGCTCTTCTTGCGTTTCTGCTTCTTCGAAACCGAAACGCAAGGTACGCTTTAGTCTTCAGCCACCTATATTCATTGATAGCGATTATGAAATGACAGAGTCGTTGCAGAACGCTCTGTGGTACCGACCAACGGACTTGCAGGCGATTTCCACGAATGTGGTACAATCCGTCCACAAGGCAGTCATGATCCAATTTGGTCGTTTCGTCAACACAGCGGGCAGTAGCTCGCCTCCCGAGCATCACTGTCCCCGAGGACTTGAAAACCTGATTTTGGATGTGATGTGTCCATCGCAATGCCGTAGCAAGCGCCACAAAAAGTTTGTCCGTGGTCTTCTTATCATGCAACAGTGGCAACGAAAAAGCAACAACGAGTCAGACGAGCTCCTGCGACGGTATTGCTTACATGCTGGCAGCAAGCAACACGAAACTTCTGCTCGATCTCGAGCGGAAGAGGATGCCCTTTTTGTGCGGGACGAGATCCGACAAGATTTTTTAAAATTACAATCGACGAAATTTTTCTCCAACAGTGAGGATGATTTTGTGCTGGTGGAGTTGGTGGCGCCTCCTCCGAAGATCCCAAGAAGGCATTCATCAACCCGCATCGCGTCCGCATCTCGAGCTGCCTGATCTGATTGCCACAGTGCCCAAGCTTACTAGTGTAAAAAACATGGCACAGTTCAGCTACGTTTTGTTGATATATTTTAGTAAAGTTGATGTGCGTTGCAGAACATGTAAACTTGCTCTTGACCTTTTTTTCTGATTGTATTTGTAATTTGTTGTATTGCATAAAGTTGCACCTAAAGCTAGCTACTCAGTGCTCTAGCTAGCTACTAGTAGCAAACGCCCAACACCATCCACTACGGCAATTTCCATGGAAAGGATTACGAGCCGCAAATTGGAAAACTACATAATTAACGTACTCCGTAGTATCATTCGTTCTGGAGTGCCAGTCAGTAGTAGTCTACTAGACGACTACTACTATTACTACACTCTGTAGACACCATCTCTTTAAAGTACTTCAGGCGCCCGGCCGGACTGGAATCATACAGTGTAACCGGGTGGTTGTGGACGAAGGCCAGAACCATCACTACTGGTGATGTTGTTGTTTCAGGCTCAGATCCAGATCCAACCACAAAAAATCGGTTTTCTACTATTCGAAATTAAAAATAATAAAATCCTATCACCTGCCACCTTCTTAGTATCTTAGTTTCTGAGCCTCTGAGCCTCTGAGCCTCTACTTCCTGCACTTCAAAGCAAGATCATGCCTCCCCGGCGCAAGCGGGTTGCAGTGACGAAAAAACCGGCAGCTGCTCCCATTGCTCCTGTGGCAGTAGCCAGCAACGGCGAGGTAGATACAAATACAGGTGGTGCTGGAGGTAACAAGAAAGCACAACTCTCCCCCGATGTGGCCAAGCTACTGTTGAAAAAAAAACTTCAATTCGCGGCCAATATCCAAGCTGCCGGGAAGGCTCCATCGGCTTTGCAGCAGCACTGGGGTCAGGTTCGTGCCAGTCCCTTTGGTGCTTGTTTGGTTCAGAACGAAACCGCTGCCGATGAAAACAAAAAGGCGTCCGACTTTCGCGAATGGCGCGAGACCAATCTAAAGCCTATAGAATTTCCCAAGAGCAATTTTGATCATATTTACGGCCAAGCTACTATTGACGAAATTGATGCTACGCCACTCAAGCCCAAAGATTCGGCCTTGGGTGTCATGCCCGTGATGGAGGAAGTACCCACCACCGTCACGGACGGCGAAGAAGACGATGGAGATGTCATGATGGCCGATGCTCCCAACTCAGCGTCCGAGATCTCCAACAACACCAACACCAAAAATAAATACCATCCAACGATCAGTGGTACGCAAACCTTTCACGATTATGGGTCCACCAAAACACCCGACGATGCCCCCGTTGGAAGTCTCAAGGATAAGTGGCGTTTGTTGCCTCACTTTTTGCGTCTTCGCAGTCTTTTACGGCAACACATTGATTCCTTCGACCATTTTGTTAATGTTGAACTTAAACAGATCGTCCAATCGCCGAGTGCTTGCGAAATTCGCAGCGACTATGATCCCAAATTCTACCTCCGGTACACGGATTGTTGGGTGGGAGAACCCTCGGTCCAAGAAGACTCGTACGCCCTACAAATGGCCACGCCCTTTCAGTGTCGACTTCGGGACTGTACGTACAGCGCTCCCTTGTACGTTAATGTTCGATATACCCGTGGACGTCAAATTGTCGTCAAGCGCAAAGTCATGATTGGACGCATGCCCATCATGCTGAGATCCAGCAAGTGCTTGCTCCGGGACAAGTCCGAAGCCGAACTGCAAGCAATGAAGGAATGTCCTTACGATCCTGGCGGTTACTTTGTAATTAAGGGTGTGGAAAAGGTCATCTTGATTCAAGAACAGCTGTCCAAGAATCGTGTCATTTTGGAAGACGACGGCAAGGGTTTGGTGACGGCCAGCATTACCTCCAGCACCCACGAGCGCAAATCCAAAGCCTATTTAATCGTCAAACACGGACGAGTCTTTTTAAAAAATAATACTCTGGGAGATGATATCCCTATTGCAATTGTCTTGAAAGCTATGGGAATCGAATCGGATCTGGAAATGGTACAGCTGGTGGGCAGCGAAGAGTATCTCGTCAACTCGTTAGCCCTAAGTCTGGAAGAACCAGCACGGTTGGGCATCCATACCCAAACACAAGCATTGAGATTCATTGGAAATAAGATACGTGGTCGGGCAGCTGCCAATTCCAATTC
>Ga0100390_10003963_pt1 | contig 12829 bp, 10 predicted proteins | sample CryGeymeta201514_FD_81540 | JGI IMG/M metagenome (GOLD analysis project Ga0100390, IMG submission 81540) | Groundwater microbial communities from Crystal Geyser aquifers in Utah, USA - Crystal Geyser metaG 2015-14 | ecosystem: Environmental > Aquatic > Deep subsurface > Groundwater | place... | reverse complement strand
CAGCGGATCGACGCCATTGATGACCAGATCCTGGAGTTGCTGCAGGAGCGCATAGATATCGCCAAAAAAATCGGCCGTCTTAAGGACAAGGGCAACAAGGCCAAATGGGATCCCCTGCGGGAACGCCAGATTTTCGAACGACTGAAGGCCAGCAACCGGGACTTCCCGGAACAACCGCTCGTCAGCATTTTCCACGAGATCATCTCCACCTGCCGGCTCTCACAGAAACAGGTGGACGTTGGCTATCTTGGCCCCGAGGCCACCTTTTCCAACCTGGCCGGGGTCAAATACTTCGGCCATGCCGCCACCTACCGACCGCTCGAAACCATCGAGGACATCTTCATTGAGGTGGAAAAGGGCCGCATCCATTACGGCATGGTGCCGGTGGAAAACTCCATCGAGGGTTCAGTGACCTCCACCCTCGACGCCTTCATGACGAACCAGGTCAAAATCTGCGGTGAGGTCAACCTGGACATTACCCACAATCTGGTAAACCAGAGCGGCGAAATTAGCGACATCAGGCTGGTGGTCTCCCATTCCCAGCCCCTGGCCCAGTGCCGCCAGTGGCTGCGCAAGAACCTGCCCAATGTTCCCCAGGAAGTCGTGTTCAGCACGGGGGTGGCGGCCCAGATGGCGGCCAAGGAGCCTACCGTGGCAGCCATCGCCAGCTCCCTGGCCATCAAGACCTACCACCTGCAGGTGGTGGTCAAAGGCATTGAGGACTACAGCGGCAACACCACCCGTTTCCTGCTCATCGGCCAGCAATCCCCCTCCCGCAGCGGCAAGGACAAGACCTCGCTGCTGGTCGGCCTGCTCGACCGGCCCGGTGCCCTGAACGAAACGCTTTCCGTCCTGGCCAAACGCAACATCAACCTGACCCGCATCGAATCGCGGCCTGTGAAGAGCGAGCCGGGCAAGTACCTGTTCTTCATCGACATGCTCGACCATATCGAGGACGACCACATCCGGGAGGGCTGCGATGAACTGCGCCGGACCTGCTCATACTTCGAGTGGCTGGGCTCCTACCCGCGTGCCTGACTACAAGTATCCCTGCCAAGCAACTTCATGACAAGCGCCTGAGATTTCATGGTTCAGGTTTTAAAGAGAAATATCGAATATCGAACAAGGAATTTCGAATCATGAAGTTTTGTCTTTGCCAAGGTCACGGCGATGGTTCGAATCATAACATTCGGCAACATCAAGCAACCATTTCTCAATATGCACCCACCTGTTTTCCTTCGACATTCGATATTCGCTTCTCCCTTTTCCTGCCAGTTCAGGGAAAAAACTCATGATGCTCTTGGCGATTGAAAGTTCCTGTGACGAAACCGCCGCCGCGGTGCTGGCCGATGGTCGGCAACTGCTGTCAGACGTGATCCATTCGCAGATCACTGTCCATGCCCCATACGGCGGGGTGGTCCCGGAGCTGGCCTCGCGCAACCATATCGAGAACATCTCCCTGGTCGTCCAGCAGGCCCTCGACCAGGCCGGCATCACCCTGGACCAGTTGGATGGCATCGCGGTCACCCAGGGCCCAGGCCTGGTGGGCTGCCTGCTGGTGGGTCTCTCCTTTGCCAAAGCCCTGGCCATGGGGCGCAGGTTGCCCCTGATCGGTGTGGACCACATCGCCGGCCACCTGCTCTCCGTCTTTCTGGGCGACGACAAACCAGCGTACCCCTTCATCGCCCTGGCGGTTTCCGGCGGCCACACCAGCCTGTTCCAGGCTAATAACCCGGGCCGCTTCACCCTGCTCGGCCGCACCCGCGACGATGCCGCCGGCGAGGCCTTTGACAAGGTGGCCAAGCTCCTGGGACTTGGCTATCCGGGCGGCCCGATTATCAGTACCCTGGCGCGTGAGGGCAATCTAACGGCCCTTGCCTTCCCCCGGGCCTGGCTGGGCCAGGACAACCTCGATTTCAGCTTCAGCGGCCTGAAAACCGCGGTGGCCAATCATGTGCACCAGGAAAGGCTGGCCGGCCGGGCCCTGCGGATTGCCGACATCTGCGCCTCGTTTCAAGAGGCGGTGGTGGAGGTGCTGGTCACCAAGGCCATGCTGGCCCTGAAGCAGACCGCCGGCCGCACCCTGGTGCTGGCGGGTGGCGTGGCGGCCAACCCCCGCCTGCGCGCCCAACTGCGGGCCCGTGGCCAGGCGGCAGGTTACCGGGTCTGCCTCACCCCGGCCCGCTTCTGCACCGACAACGCGGCCATGATCGCCCTGGCCGCCTTTTATCAGATGCGGCAAACCGGGGCCGCGCCTGGCCTGGACCTTGACATGGACGCCTATTCCCACTCACCGCTGCTGGAGGTGGCATGATGGAAGACCGGGGCCACCTCCAAAAAAAATCGTCCGGCAAAAGACTGGCCATAGGACGCCAGCTCCGTTATTTCTATCTGCGTTTCATCCGCCTCCAAGGGAGCCCGCGCTCCCTCGCACGGGGCTTCGCCATCGGCGCCTTTGTCGGCGCCACGCCCACCATTCCTTTACACACCATCCTGGCCCTTACCCTGGCCCTGCTCTGCCGGGGCAGCAAGCTCGCCGCCCTGCTGGGCACCGTGGTGGTAAGTAATCCGCTCACCATTCTGTTGCAATATTTCCTGGCCTGGAAAATCGGCAACCGCCTGATTGGCACCGCTCTCTCCTGGGAAATAATCAGCGCAAAACTGGCCGGCATCTTTTCCGGGGCCGGCTTCATGGAAAACCTGTCCACCCTCGGCCGGCTGAGTCTGGACACCATTGCCGCCATGCTGCTGGGCGGCTGCCTCCTGGCCCTGCCCGTGGCGGCCGTAGCCTATGCAGCATCCTATTGTTTTTTTGTGGCCATCAGAAAAAAATACGCCGAGAAACACGTCCTGAAATAGAGACCAGCGCCTACCCACATGGAATCGACTAGAAAAATTCTCGAAAACCGGCAACTGGCTCCCCGGAAAAAACTGGGCCAGAACTTCCTGGTCAACCCGCCGACCGCCATGAAGATGCTGGACCTGGCCGGTTTCACCGCAACGGATATTGTGGTGGAACTAGGCGTTGGGCTGGGGGCACTTACCCTGCCGCTGGCCGCCAGGGTGCATCGGGTGATCGGCCTGGAGGTGGACGCCGGCATTATCCGCTACCACCGCGAGGAAGGCACTCTGCCCGAAAACGTCACCCTCTTGGACCAGGACCTGCTCACCGCTGATTACCGCCAACTGGCCGAGCAGGCCGGCGGCCGCCTCAAGATCATCGCCAACCTGCCTTACTCGATCACCAACCCCCTGCTCTTTCGCCTGCTGGAGTACCGCGAGATCATGGACTCGGCCACCCTCATGCTGCAAAAGGAGGTGGGCGAACGCCTCTGCGCGCCGGTTGACACTAAGGAGTATGGGGTGTTGAGCGTACTGCTGGCGGCCAGCGCCACCACCAGGACGCTGATGCGCCTGGGCCCCGGCCAGTTTCACCCGCGCCCCAAGGTGGATTCCGTGGTGGTGAAGATCACCTTTTTCCCGATACCGGAGCGCGTCGCCAAACTGCCACCTTACGACCCCGCCCTGCTCGCCCGGGTGGTGAAGGCGGCCTTCGGCCAGCGCCGCAAAACCCTGCACAACGCCCTGGCCGCCTCTCCCCTGCTTGGCCTGAACAAGGAGGAAGTGGCTACTATCCTGCCCTGCGCCGGCATCGCCTTGAACCGGCGGGCGGGAACCCTGAGCCTGGAAGAGTACGTGACCCTGACCAGGATGGTAGCCGACCGCCAGGACGGATTGGCAACCGCACCATGAACACTAATAGTACAATACCCCGGCCGGGGACAGCGCCCACCCGCATCGTGGTCTTCCAGCAGCATGGATCAGGGGAGGAAAAGATCGCCGGCATCCGGCAGTTCGGCCATGGCATAACCATCACGCAGGTGGTCGATATCACCGCCAACCTTCCGGCGTTCATCGACGAGCCGCTGACCTTGCTGCCAACTGACTTCACCGCCGACGTTGTGCTCTCCTTTCTCAAACATGCCGACCTGGTGGATGCACTGGCAATCCTGTGCAGCGAAAAGGCCATCCCCCTGGTGGCCTCCGGTCAGAAGGTGGCCAACGCCATCACGCCCTTTACTTGCTGCGGCCTGGGCCACACTGACCGGCTGGGGGCCTATGGCGAACAGTTCGGCGTGCCAGAGTTCCGAGTCACCCTGGCAGCGGGCCGCATCACCCGCCTGGAGGTGCGGCGTGGCGCCTCCTGCGGCGCCACCTGGCTTGTGGCGCCAAAAATCGTTGGCCTTACCCCGGACGAGGCCCAATCGGCCATCGCCAGGGAGGTCCAGTACCTGTGCAAGGCCGACCCCAGCAACTTTGATCCGATCACCGGCAAAAGCGCCCTGCACCATGCCGGGCACGTGCACATCAAGGCGCTCAACAAGGCGTTGGCTGGGCTAAAATGAAGAGGCGGGTGTTGCCAATCGCCCTCTCCACGTTCAATTCAACTCGTCATCCTTCCAGAAGGCTAAGCAGGGTAAGCAGGAGGTAAGCAGGGGGTCAGATCTTTATCATTGACAAAATGCCACGCGCCTGACCATGAACCGCCTTTGCAGCGCTTCCGGGCTTTATGCGGTCTTCCGCAGGCGGCCATCGGCCAGCTTGATGATGATATTATTGGCCTGCTCCAGCCGATCAACCATTGACCTGAACAGGTGCTTGGCAACGTCCGGATACTTTTCAATGACCTCGGGCAGTTTGTCGCCCGGGAAGCGTTTGATGGTGGTGCGGCCCTTGGCCACGATGGAGGCCGACCTGGGCTCACTCGATATCGCGCTCATCTCGCCAAAATATTCGCCAGGCTGGACGATCTCGGCAATCTTCTTGCCGTCCCGCACCACCAGCACTGCACCGCGCACGAGTTTGAAGAAATCCTTGTCCACGTTATCCTGACGCACGATGATATCGCCGTCCTGGTATTCCTCGATGTCAGGATTAACCAGGTAGGCCGGCAGACTCTCCTTGGTGATCACCGTCTTGCGCAAAATTTCCTCGAGACTGGTTTCGCCCACGCGGGCCTTGAGCAGGCCGGCATCGCGCAGGGGCACCATACCCTCCTGGATGGCGATCTTGCGTAGTTGGTCCTCGGGCACCTGGGCATTGATCGCCTTGGCCACCTCGTCGGTGACCTCCATGAGTTCGAACAGACCTAGCCGCCCCTTATAGCCCACCCCCCGACAGACGCTGCAACCCTGCGGTCCATATAATTTAAGATCAGGGATAACCGCCTCGGCAAAGCCCATGCCGATCAGGTCCTCGTGCGTATAGCCATCAATCGGGGTCTTGCATTTCTGACAAAGTCGTCGGGCCAGACGCTGGGACAGCACCATGGTCACCGCCGAGGCCAGCATGTATGGCGGGATGCCAATATCCACCATACGACTGATGGTGGCCGGGCTGTCGTTGGTGTGCAGGGTGGAGAGCACCAGATGGCCGGTCATGGCCGCCTTGATGGCGATCTCGGCGGTATCCATGTCGCGGATCTCGCCCACCATGATGATGTCGGGGTCCTGCCGCAGGAAGGCCTTGAGGGCCTTGGCAAAGGTCATGCCGACCTCGGCGTTGACGTTCACCTGATTGATACCCCGGAAGTTGAACTCCACCGGATCCTCGGCGGTGAGCAGCTTGGTCTCTTCCTTGTTCAGGGAGTTCAAGATGGAATACAGGGTCACGGTCTTGCCGCTGCCGGTGGGGCCGGTGACCAGCAGCAGCCCTTGCGGGGCCTTGATGCAGTGCTTCAGGGTATCGAAGGTGGACTGTTCAAAACCCAGCTTGGTCAGATCGACGTTCAACGAAGTCTTGTCGAGAATACGGAGCACCACCGACTCGCCGAGCAGGGTGGGCAGGGTGGAGACCCGGAAATCCACGACCTTGTTCTTGCCGACCCGCATCTTGATGCGGCCGTCCTGCGGCACCCGCCGTTCGGTGATGTCGAGATTCGCCAGGATCTTGAGCCGCGAGTTCAAGGCGTTCTTGATATTCATCGGCAGGTTCATGGACTTGTACAAGTTGCCGTCCAGCCGGTAGCGCACCTGCAGGTTTTTCTGAAATGGTTCGATATGGATATCGCTGATGCCGTCGGTGACCGCCTTCACCAGAATGCCGTTCACCAGCTTGATGATCGGGGCATCGGAGGCGGAATACTGGTCGAGACCGACCTCGTCACCGCCGAGGCCCTCGTACTCATAGCCCTCGGCGGCCTCGGAGGCCAGTGCCCCGAAGTCGTCGATCTGGGTGACCGTCTCCTCTTCCTCGTCGTGCGCCTCTTCCCCGCCGCCCAGCAGCAGGTTATATTCTTCGTCGCTGATCTTGTAGTACTTGCGATAGGCCTCGACAAGGTCCTTTTCCGTGGAAACCGCCACCACGAGGCTCAGTTTCAACTCGGTCTGCAGCTCTTCCACGGCATGGGTGTCCGTGGGTTCAGCCATGGAGATATACAGGGTCTTTTCCTCAAGGCGCAGGGGAAAGGCCCAATATTTTCTGGCCAGCTTGTACGGCAGGATCTTGATGGCCTCCGGGGTCGGGGGCTGCCTGGCAATCAGAGCCGCGGGGTAGTTGTGAATTCTACTCAGGACATTGAGGATGGTATCCTCCTCGATGTAACCGAGGCGGATGAGGATACTGCCGAGCCTGGCGGTGCTCTTCTTCTGAACCGCCAGGGCTTCCTGCAATTGGCTGGTGTTGATGTAGCCCTGTTTACACAGCAGATCGCCGATCTTCTGCTTGCCGGCCCCGGATTGATCCTTGATGGAGGTCCGGAGGCCGCTCTGCTGCATGCGGGCCTGTTGTAGTGCGTTGGCGCTCGGCGCTGGTTTTGCCATGTTCGGGTATCGCCTCCATGGGGGAGATCTGACTAATTTTCTTATACCATCATTTCTGGCCAGCCACAAGGCAGAGCGCCTGAGAATATGGAACCTATATGTCCCATAGGACCGATAGGACCGATCGGACAGATGAAACATTCCTGTTTTAGCCTTCAGCAAACAAAACGGGCCCAGGATAACTCCCCGGGCCCGTTTACACCGCAAACAACTAAACGATGCGGCTTAGAATACGCCTTTCACCTTGCCGGTTTCCACATCCACGTCGATCCGACGGTAGGCCGGATCGGATGCCGTGCCCGGCATGAGGCTGATGGCCCCGGCCACCGGCACCACGAAACCGGCGCCCTTGTAAGTGAGAATGTCCTGGATGGGCAGGGTCCAGCCCTTGGGTACGCCCTTAATCTTGGGATCGTGAGTCAGGGAGAGGTGGCTCTTCACCATGCAGGTGCCCATATTCTTCAACTCCGGGTCAGCCTCCATGCGCTTCAGTTTGGCCTTGGCGTCGGCGCTGTAGCTTACGCCGTCGGCGCCGTAAACCTCCTTGGCGATGAGTTCGATGCGCTGGGCCAGCGGGGTCTCCAGGTCGTAGAGAAACTTGAAGTCATTGGGCTCCTCGCAGGCGTCCACCACCGCGTCGGCAAACTCCAGGGCGCCATCGCCGCCTTTTTCCCAGTGGCGCGACAGGGCAACCCGGGCGCCGCCAGCCTCGCACAAACGCCGCACCGCCTTGATCTCGGCGTCGGTGTCGGTGTAGAAGGCATTGATACAGACCACCGGATTGATGCCGGCCTTTTTGACCGTGGCAATGTGGTGCAAGAGATTCTTGCAGCCCTCCTCGACCCAGCCGACGTTCTCCTGCTTATACTCCTCGGGCATGGGTTTGCCGGGCACCGGAATGGGCGCGCCGCCGTGACATTTCAAGGCGCGGATGGTGGCGACCACCACGGCGCAGTGGGGCTTCAGCCCGCTGTACCGGCACTTCAGGTTCCAGAACTTCTCAAAGCCGATATCCGCGCCAAAGCCGGACTCGGTGACGTTGTAATCGGCCAGTTTCAAGGCCACCCGATCGGCGATGACCGAGGACTGGCCGATGGCGATGTTGGCGAACGGCCCGGCATGCACCAGCACCGGCTGGCCTTCAATGGTTTGCAGCAGGTTAGGGTTAATGGCCTCGACCATCCAGGCGGTCATGGCGCCGGCCACCTCGAGATCCGAGGTGGTAACCGGCCGATCCTGCCGGTCGTAGGCCACCACGATCTTGCCGATCCGCTGCCGCATGTCGGCCAGGTCGGTGGCAATGGCCAGGATGGCCATGATCTCGGAGCTCACGGCAATGGCGAACTTGGACTGCATGGTGAAGCCGTCCATCTTACCGCCAATGCCGATGGTGATATTACGCAGGGCCTGGGCGCAGAAGTCGATGATCCAGCCAAATTCGACCTTCTTGGGATGAATGTCCAGCCTTCTTAAGCCCCGTTTGGCCAATTGCGCGTCGGTATAGTTGGCCTCGTGCTGCATGCGGGAGGTGAGCGCCACCATACCCAGATTGTGGGCGTTCATGATGGCGTTGATGTCACCGGTAAGCCCCAGGGAAAACGGGGTGAGCGGGATGCACTGGGCCAGCCCGCCGCCGGCGGCGCTGCCCTTGATGTTCATGGTGGGGCCGCCCGAGGGCTGGCGGATGGCGCCGATGACGCTCTTGTTGCGTTTGCCCAGGCCCTCGACCAGGCCCATGGCACAGGTGGACTTGCCCTCGCCAAGCGGCGTGGGGGTGATGGCGGTCACGTCAATATACTTACCGTCCGGCCGGTTTTTAAGGCGCTCCAGAATCTTGCGGTAATCGAGCTTGGCGACATAATGGCCGTGAGGCAGAAGCTCCGCCTTGTCCAGGCCCAACTTTTCGCCCAGCTCGTAAACCGTTTTCATGCGGGATTCCGCCTCTTCGGCGATCTCCCAATCCTGATGTTTGGTGGGGTCAAGAACCATGATTTCCTCCGTCTGCTATTTTTATGGTTTCATTCCATGACACATCCGCAAAACGGCGTAATTCCATGGGGCCTCAGCCCGCCGTCTGGAACACCGCTGGAAATTGCCTGACAAAATCCGCTCGCAGGGGGATCATTACTTCCCGCATGGAGGGCTCGGCCGCCTGACTGGTGCGTAACCGGAAGATATGGGCCCATTCCAGCAGGTTGGCATAAACAATGATCTCGGTCTTGCAGGAATTGGGCAGCACGGTGCGCGCCGCCTGGGGCGACGAACTTTCCAAGAGCTTCAGGTAGAGGCGCTCCGCCGCGCGCATGGCCTCTTCCCACAGGGCATACTCCGGGCTGCCTGGCTCATAAAAGAGCGGCTTGATAAAGGTCACCTCGCTGCCGAATTTATCCTCGCTGTACCGGCAGTACCGTTGGCTCTCCTGCAAGAAAGAACAGGGCCGGTGGCGGACGATCTCGTGGGTCACCGCCCGGTTCACCGTGAACTTTACCGCCACATGGCGGTGCCGGGCCAGGAGGTGGGCGGGTAACCGGTCCCGCTCCTCGGCCCCCACCTCCTCCACCAGCAGGCCCGACTGCTGGACCCAGCCGTGGTGCGGGGCCAGATCCTCAAAAAACAAGGGGTAGCGGCCGGCCAGGAAACCGGTGATCGCCTTGATCAGTTTCACGCCCGGGTTTTCCACATACACTTCGCGGAAAGCGCGGACACTGCCCGTGATCAGGAGTTCTTTTTTCTGTACCCGGTCCACCTGAAAAAACTTGGGCAGGCAGGCAAAAAACTGCTGCACGATGGTGTCTGACTCCGCCTCGACCATGAGCGTGATCACCGCCATCTCCATGACCGAGTTGTGCCCCCTTTTCACGATGTTCCGCACGAACGGCTCCGCCGACCCCTCGGTGATCTTGTCCTCGCTCTTGTAACAGATGCGGCCGCAGGATTCAATGCGCACGGCCAGACTCACCCCATCGAGGTGGTCGAGGATCTCATAGGACGGCGGGATAACGCGCATGGTCTTGGTATCCTTTCGATTTGCCAGGTCAGGAACACTTGCAGTCGCACTGGCTATGGCCAACGCTGCCGCTGTGGGAAGATTCCCAGAACGGGCTCATGGCCCGCAGTTCGGCGATGATGGGCGGCAGTTTGGCCAGGACAATATCCACCTCCGCCTCGGTGTTATAGACACTCAAACTCAGGCGGACGGAGCCGTGCGCCGCGGTGAACGGCACGCCCATGGCCCGCAGGACATGGGAGGGTTCCAGGGAGCCGGAGGTACAGGCCGAACCAGACGAGGCGCAGATATTAAAACGGTCGAGATGGAGGAGAATGGCCTCGCCCTCGACAAACTCGAAACTGATATTGGTGGTGTTGGGCAGGCGCTCGGTCTGGTGGCCGTTCAGTATGGCGTGGGGCACCGCGGCCAGCAAGCCGTTCTCCAGCTTGTCGCGCAGGGCCCGGACCAGGGTGTTTTCTTTTGTCAGATTGGCCTGGGCCAGCTCGCAGGCCTTACCCAAGCCGACAATGGCGGCGGTGTTTTCCGTGCCGCCGCGGCGGCCCCTCTCCTGATGGCCGCCCACCATGAAGGGCACAAAAGGCGTACCCTTGCGCACATACAAAACGCCTATCCCTTTACTGGCGTGCAGTTTGTGCCCGGACAGGGAGAGAAAGTCAACGGGTACCTTGGCGAGGTCGATAGGGATCTTGCCAACCGCCTGCACCGCATCGGTGTGAAAGAGGATGCCACGACTCTTGGCCATTGCCGCCATGGCGGCAATGGGGAAGGTAACACCGGTTTCGTTGTTGGCCCACATGACGCTGACCACGGCCGTGTCCTCGGTGAGGCTCTCCTCGTAGCGAGCCAGGTCAAGGGTGCCGTCCTTTTCCACCGGCAACCGGGTAATCCGGTGCTTGTGGCCGGTGAGCGAGTCCAGACTTTCGCAGAGGTGCTTGACCGCCGGGTGTTCCACCCTGGTGATGACGATATGGCGCTTGGCCGGCAAGGACTGCAGGGAGGAAAGAATGGCCGTGGAGTCGGACTCCGTGCCGCAACTGGTGAAAATAATTTCCTCGGGGGTCGCGCCGAGGATGGCGGCGATCTTTTCCCGGGCCGCGGCAATATGACGGCCCACCTGGCCGCCAAAGCTGTGCATGCTCGACGGGTTGCCATACAGATCGGCGAAATAGGGCCGCATGGCCTCCAGTACCTCGTCCGCCACCTTCGTGGTGGCGTTGTTATCCATATATATCACATTATCCATGCTAATTCTCCACCACGATCAGGGAATCGAGCACCTGTTCGCGCAGTTTCTTTTCCACGTATTCCTTGAGCGTGGTCTGGGATTTCTTGCAGCTTACACAGGCGCCACGCAGGGAAACCGAGACAAAATCGCCGTCCACGTCGATGAGTTCAATGTCGCCGCCGTCGCGCCGCAGGGCCGGCCGGACCTCCCGCTCGAGCAGGTCTTCGATCATTTTGATCTTCTGGATGTTGGTCAGCCGCTTGGGGGCGCCGGCGCCGGCCTTATCGTGCCGGCCCTCGTGGCGGACCTCCAGGATGATCTCCTGGATACGATCCACACACTTGCCGCAGCCGCCCCCGGCCTTGGTGAAGTTGGTGACCTCCTCCACCGTGCGCAGGTTGCTTTCCTGAATAGCCCGCCGGATCTCCAAGTCGGTCACGCCGAAGCACTCACAGACCAGCTCGCCCTGGGCCATGGGCAGGGCAATGCCGCGATAGTTGGCAATGGCTGCCTCCCAGGCCTCGCGGCCCATGACCGAGCAATGCATCTTCTCCTTGGGCAGGCCGCCCAGGTAATGGGCGATATCCTCGTTGGAAATTTTGGATGCCTCCTCAAGGGTCAACCCCTTGATTATCTCGGTAAGGGCCGAGGACGAGGCAATGGCACTGGCACAGCCAAAGGTCTTGAATCTGGCGTCGGCAATCCGCTTTTTCTCGGCATCGAGCTTGAAAAAAAGTTTAAGGGCATCGCCGCAGGCCAGGGAGCCCACCTCGCCGATGCCGTCCGCATCGGCAATCTCCCCCACATTCCTGGGGTTCAGAAAATGATCCTTTACCTTGTCCGTATAATTCCACATGACTATTTCACCATTATCATCCGAGAGAATGAGCGATTCATGAGCGTTATAAAAAACAGAGAGGCATCTTAATTTTTTGAAATTTAAAAAGCAACATCTTATCCCTCGCGCCGCTGCTGGCCGCGGTGCGACTTGTTCAGGCGCACTGAACCGTAAAGCCTCTCGATGCTTTCAACAATTTCAGGCGGGGGACTGATGAACTTGACGCCGTAGGTTCTGTCCTTCTTCCTCTTCACCTCACCCTTTAGAATAACCTTTTCCATCCCCCCAATCCTGAATTCAAGCCGCAGAATGTCCCCAAAGTCCATCCGCCGGTCCGAGACGAGCAGCAGGCCACCGGCGCTGATGTCCAGCAGCATGTCCCGGCTCGGGATATTCTTGGTTAGATTATTGGTTAAAATGGCGATTTCCTGGTCCAGGAAGTCGCCACGATTGATCCGCTGGTAACTCCGCCGCTCATCTTCCGCATCCAAGTTCTCGTCAAGGTCCGCCTCCCAGACGGTCAACCCGAATTCCGCCAGCAGGTCGGCGGGCATCTCGATGCCGCCGCCGCTCTTACCCCGGTCGCCCTGTTTTCTCGAACCCGAAGGTGGTTTGGCTATATTTTTCATCTTTCCTCTCCCGGCATGGCGGCCGAATCACAACTGGAAGCCACCCTCACGGTGTGGTGGCAGGACATTTCCCGCCAACCCTTCTCTGCCCGGTCACGATGATGCCCCAGCCACACCGGCTTAAAAATGTACCACAAGCGTAAAATAACAACAAGACTTGCAAGATCAGCGGCCGGCTTTACCCTGTTGGCAACAAATATAATTGTCCGGTTTTGTAGCAAATGAATTGTCCGCTTTTTATCCGGGGCGGAGTGGCTGGAGGGCGTAGCCCGGAAGCCACTCCGCCCCGGGGCAGGCGCGGCGGTT
>Ga0100390_10003961_pt1 | contig 12831 bp, 9 predicted proteins | sample CryGeymeta201514_FD_81540 | JGI IMG/M metagenome (GOLD analysis project Ga0100390, IMG submission 81540) | Groundwater microbial communities from Crystal Geyser aquifers in Utah, USA - Crystal Geyser metaG 2015-14 | ecosystem: Environmental > Aquatic > Deep subsurface > Groundwater | place: USA... | reverse complement strand
ATCATAAATCGGGCAGATTTCTCCCGTGGACTTACATATTCCTTCTTTTTTCAAGTATCTTATTTTCAAATGGATACTTTGCTGAAGTACTTCATCGTTGACTTCATAGACTTCCCATTCTTCAGGGAGTTGTAATAAACGCGTAAATAATTCTTTCGTTTCCATATCCCTAATTTATCATTTTCACACTATTAACGGTAGAACCGAATAAATTAAACAATTATATATCATCCCTAAAGGGATTTTATTTACCGTTTTTAACTATATCTCTATAAATCGAGTAGGAGGCAAGAGATTAGTTCGCTTGCCGTCCTCTCACACCACCGTACGTGCCGTTCGGCATACGGCGGTTCGGAATACGTTTAGCCTTTACCTGTAAAACTGAAAAGCGTAGTATATCCAATGCTTTCCAGATGCCTATTTGTTACGGTCGTTGTGAGGATTGGACTACCGGCAATCGCCCAATATCCTTTCCTTGAGTATGACCAACGTCTTGCATCTATTTCTTTGGCGCCTAATCCTACCAGTCTTCGGTATTTGGTTTGCGGTAGTTTCCATTCTTTCCAGTAGCACATCCTCAGACGACGGCGTATCCATCCGTCTATATCTTTCATGGTGCCTGGCAACTCATCTATGCGAAAGTAGTTGCCCCACCCACGCAAGATTGGTTTGAGTTGTTCTATCCGCTGTCGCATACTTTTCCCGTTGCTTCGGGAGACTATCTTCTTGACTTTCTCCTTCAATCGTTTGACTGATTTCTTATGCGTCCGGATTTTTACCTCTCCGTCTTTTCCTTTGTAGAAGCCAAACCCTAAAAACTTCCGGTCGTACGGTCTTCCGATTGCGCTTTTTGTCTTATTCACTTTTAGTTTTAAGCGCTTCTCGATATATCCGGTAACTCCTTCCATCACTCGTTCTGCCGCCTTTATGCTTCCAACATAGATATTGCAGTCATCTGCATATCGACAAAATAGGTGTCCTCGTTTTTCGAGTTCCTTATCCAGTTCGTTAAGCACGATGTTTGACAACAACGGACTCAGAGGGCTTCCTTGTGGTGTGCCTTCTGGTGTTGCACTGTAAAGCCCATTGCTTAGGGCTCCTGCCTGGAGATATTTCCGTATCAACCGGAGAACCCGTTTGTCTTCTATATCCCGCATCATCAGGCTCAGGAGTTTGTCATGGTTTACTGTATCGAAGAATTTCTCCAAATCAATATCTACTACGTATTCATTCCCTGTACAGATATATTCCTTCGCCTTCTGAATCGCCATATGGCAGTTCTTTCCGGGTCTGAATCCGTAACTGTTTTCCGAGAATTGCTCCTCGTATATCGGGTGTAATACTTGTGCTATTGCCTGTTGGATTATTCTGTCGACTACCGTGGGAATTCCCAGTTGGCGTTCTCCACCTTCTGGCTTCGGTATCATTATCCTTTTGACCGGCTTAGGCTTGTAGCTTCCTTCGTATAATGCCGCTATGATTGTTGCTCCTTGCTCTTTCAAGTAAAACTTTGCTTCCTTTACTGTCAAGTTATCCTTTCCGGGAGCTCCCCCGTTCCGTTTTACTTGCAGGTAGGCTGCGTTCAGGTTTTCCTTGTGAAGGATGCGTTCCATCAGGTTTGCGGTATTATTTGGCATCTTGGCTTCTCTTGTCTTCATTTCTTACTTCCACCAAGGGGATTACTCGGCTCTCTTGCTCTGATATTAGGCTTCCAGCCTTATCCCGTGCAAGGAGTTTCTCACTTTCTTTCTGCTTCATCGTATTCCTTGAGCTTTTTCAAAAATGTTAACTGTTTTCCGTTCTGCCCTTCTCCCGATTGCTCGGGGTACTATGGCTTCTGCTGACTTCTGACGATTCAATTGCATATCTCTATACAGGTTATCTCTGTGTCAGACCTTCGTCCCATGACGGTGAGATTTCTCGTCAGACCTCCCCGGGTAAGAGCGATAACTTTCTTCCCATATATCTGCTGTATCTACTTGCATCCGTTTCGTGTAGTTATCGGGCTTTGTTTTGATATGCAAACTCGCCCACGGTTACCTGCCTTTTATACAGTTTCTGTTCGTCAGACCGGGATTTTGCCGCCGACTTCCTTCAGATTCCACCTCGCGATGGACACCCTTGTCTTTGGCTATCGATTCCCACTACCAGGGTTCGTTCGGGACTCCCACCCTTGAGTTATTGCCCATGCCGGGCGCACATTATGTTATCCCTTCGGGATTTATTTTTTTCAATCCCGAAAGGATGAATTTAATATAATAACCCCTGAGAAGAGCGGAACGAAATGCCGAAGGAATGACATTAATAAAATGCTTAATCAATCGAACCATCAAACAATTAACTGTGAATCAAAACAGAAATTGATATTCTTCGGTTGACGCCTATGAAAATACTATTCTGTGTTACAATTATCATAGAAAGATGAATTTTTGCGTAAGGTGACTTACTAACATCTTAACGATAATTGTACATGGAATAATGTCATTCTAATTCCGCACAACCATAAATGGATTGTGCCGCACGAACAAATTCCGCTAAAGCGGAATACCAAACAATCTCTCCCCGATTTTAAAAAATGATTTTTCGTTTATCATTCGCGCGCCAAAGAAGGGTGTTCATTATTCCTTTTCTCCTTAAACTTTTTTCCCAAGCAGAGTCATGGGAAAAATGTAGCATCTAAAAAGTAAAACTACGATTAACTGGCAGCTCATTACAATCTTAAACATTTTCTGATATGTGACCACTTTCACAGCCGTGACTTCACACAATGCAACGATTAGTAGCAATCCTTATTATTGCATCAGAAAATAATCGAATTCACTAAATAATACTTTTCAAATAAAATATCGCAGGAACTATTAAATGGAATCAGGGCAAATCGAGAGCAAATCGTTCGTTCATTGTTTACATGAAAGAGCATTGGACAATTTTATGAATAGCATTGATATTCGTTACGATTTTCAAAAACATCTCTACCGGGGAATTACATTAGTTGTAGTAAATCTCAGCCGTGCGGTCATGTGCGAGTCACAAGTATTTTACCGATATCTTTTCAAGGTAATTGATGAAGGAGCAGAAAAGATTGTCATTGATATTTCTTCTTTAGAATTTATGGACAGTTCGTTTGCAGGTGTGTTAGTTGCCGCATTAAAGAGGGTAAAAAACAAATGTGGAGACATTCGATTAGTAATAAACAATGCTAATCTTCTAACGAGTCAAGTGTTATTGAATGGCATCATCAAAATATATAAAACATACCCAACCATTAAAAAAGCGCTGCAGAGTTATGAGGGGGAAAAAGAAAAAGTTACTCCTTCAATTTCCCATCTTTCATTTCAAAAATAATATTCGCAAGCGCCATTAAATCTTTGTTATGCGTAACAATTACCAATGTTTTATTAAACTTATCGCGGAGTTCGACAAATAAATTATTTAATGTTTCACTATTTTCCGTATCGAGATTACCGGTTGGTTCATCCGCTAAAATTAATTGAGGATCATTTACAAGCGCTCGCGCAACGGCAACACGCTGCTGCTCACCGCCGGAAAGCTGTGCTGGTTTATGCCCGAGCCTTTCAGCTAAACCAACTGCTTCAAGAATCCCTTTCGCTTTTATCGAGGCATTTTTGAATGAAATATTTCCGATAAGTTGAGGGATTGCTACATTTTCAAGAGCGGTAAATTCAGGTAAAAGGTGATGGAACTGAAAGACAAAACCAATATGCGTATTTCTAAAAGAAGATAATTTTTTGTCGGAAAATACTGTTACATCATTACCATCAATAAAAATATTACCCTTATCCGGTTTATCCAATCCGCCAATAATATGAAGCAGAGTACTTTTGCCCGCACCAGAAGCTCCGATGATAACCGAAATATTATTTTTTGGGATATCAAGAGAAATGTCTTTCAAAATTTCCAATTTAGTTGTTAACCCTTTTTCATAGGATTTAAAAATATGTTCAGCTTTAATAATTATGCTCATAACATTTGTCAATCAGTTTTTTTTAATAAAAGTACTAAATTCTTAATTCATAATCTGGCTGAGCCAGAACCAAATAATTTGTGATCATTGAATAGTATCCTCGGTTAAATTGTTGTTTTTTTTGTCGAGATATTTTTGTCTTATTCCCATTTTCCATTTTTATATCCATCACAAAATTAAAAAACATTGAATCCCGACCTGTCTACCGCCAGGTAGATGGGATTCTTTTTTGAGTTTTGTCCTTTTGCTACAAATATTAAATCCCTATTTATCTACCACTAGGCAGACGGGATTTCTGCAACCCGCCGCTGGCGGGTTGCATCTTTGTAACAAATAAACCCACCAACAACTAACATTCCCTTCGGGAATGAATGTTTCTTATCTCCAAAAATCCCTTCTGGAGCAAATATACTTTGGTTATCGGCTATGCCGCGCTAAGAATGAATGGGTGCATGACTGAATGAAAAACATTCATCCATTCATTTTCATTCATCCAGGTACTTAACAGTTTTCTACTCAGCAAATATTCTTGTCATTTTGCGCAGAATATTTTTGCTAACTATCCAATTCTTAATTTTTAGCTTTATCATTCCCATTTTATCGCCTCAACGGGATTAATTTCAGAAGCTTTTTTTGCAGGAAGCAACGCTGCAAAAGTTGATAATAAAATAGAAGCGCCTCCAACCGCAAAAAAATCTGTCAATCGGAGATTCATCGGGATAGCGTCAATCTTATATTCCAACGGATTCAAGGGATAAAGTTTATAAGTGGTTTGCAGATAATAGACTAACAAACCTAAGGCAAAACCGGCTAACGTTCCGATTATTCCGACGTAGAATCCTTGCAGTAAAAAAATCTTTTTAATTGATGCTTCAGTTGCTCCTTTAACTTTCAAAATTCCGATATCACGTCTTTTCTCAAGAACCGACATACTAAGCGAACCAAGAATATTGAAGACTGCAACCGCTATGATCATCATCAATAATGCGTAAGCGACCCATCGTTCGATATTCATTACTGAATAAAGGTCTTTATGGAAATCGTACCAGGTAGAAACAATAAACTCATCTGATAATCTTGCTTGAAGTTTTTCTTTTAATGGAAAAGCGTCCTGCTCATCAACCAATTTAATTTCAATTCCTTGCATACTATTTTTATAGCTCAAGATATTCTGCGCTTCCGGCAGTGGACAGAATATCAACGAAGCGTCATACTCATTATTGTTTGAAAGGAATATTCCTTTTATCACCACTTTATAAATTTTCGGTAGTGAGAAACTGGCAATAGCTTTTTCGACTGAAGAAGGGGAGATGATGGACAATGTATCACCGATTGCCGCCTGCATCCTATCAGCTAAGTACGCACCGATTAAAATTTCAGATGTCCCCGTGCTTTGTTGCGGAAGAATATCGCCCAGCAACATCTTCCCTTCAAAATTCTCTGTAACCTTTTCATCTGTGAAATCAATTCCTTTCAATTCAACTACTTGGTTAAGATTTCCGTTTACTACAACTATTTTTCCCTTCACGTAAGGAGTAACGTACTGAAGACTTTCTTTTGCCAACGAAGTTTGAAGCTGCGGCAGTTCTTTTTGGGCGGCTTCGCTAACAGCTTCAATTCTTATGTGCGGATCAAATGAAATGAGATAGGAAGTAACCAGGTTACTAAATCCATTAAAGACCGAAAGTACAACGATCAACGCCGCAACCCCGATAGTAATTCCCGTGATTGAAAGATAAGAAATTATTGTAATGAAATTTATTTTGTGTTTTGCGAAAAGATACCGCCGCGCTATAAAATGCTCTAATTTCACTACGAAAACCTTAAAATTGTTACCGGCTGAATTCTTGACGCAATAAAACTTGGCGCCACAGAAACGATCAGAGTGACAAAGAATGTTACTGCAGAAACTAAGACCGAAATCCATAACTGGTAGAGAAGAGGAACTTCGGAGACAAAATAAACTGTTGATGGAAGAGTAATAAGGTTAAATGTGGTCTGAATCTTCATTAGAAAAAGCGCCAAGAGATTCCCGAACAAAATACCGGCAATGCCAATTAAAACACCTTGGATTAAAAATAGATAGACAATTTGAAGCTGCCGTGCGCCTAAGACTCGAAGGGTTCCGATGAATTCAGATTTTTCAATAACGATCATTAAAAGAGTGCTAATTATATTAAACACGGCAACGAGAATAATTAGCGCCAGGATAATCGGTATCGGTTTCTTTTGAAGTTCTATCCAGGTAAATATGGCTTTATAATTTTGGAAAACAGTTTTAACGTAAGCAGGGTAACGGAGATTATCCTGAAGCAGGTCTGCTAAACTATCCACCCCGTTAAGCGACGATAACTTAATTTCAAAGCCCGAAACCGCATGCTGCATCGCAAAGAGGTTTTGTAAAGTAGTAAGATCAACTAAAACAAAAGATTCATCGAACTTTGACATCCCGCTTTCGAAGATACCTGAAACGACAACATTTTCAACTATCGGAGTAGAAATATATGAGAAATCCGCTTTACCGGAAATTGCGAAGAGTTTAAGGGTATCACCGACCTCTGCAAAGAGTTTCCCGGCAATAGATTTACCAAGCATAACCTGGTTCGAATTAGCGCTAAAATAATTTCCCTTAACTATTTTAAATCCCTTATTCGTAGCAAAATAATTAGGTCGGATTCCATGGAGTGAAATGCCTTCCTTTATTTTTTTCTTCCCTAAAATTCCAACTTTAGAAACAAAAGGCTGAATTGAGACGATCTCATTTTTAATTAATCGAAGCGTTTGTTCTTCCACCTTCCGGAAATCGTAAAGGGGTTTATTGCCAAATCCGACTATTTGAAGATGAGCATCGAGCGTTAAAAGTTTTTTGGACACCAATTTTTCGTAACCGTTAAGAACAGAAAGGGCAATGATTAGGGTTGCTACACCAAGGGCAATTCCCCCGATCGCGATCGAGATAAAAATATTGACGAACTCCCGCTCTTTTTTAGAAAAAAGAATATTTTTTAATATCAGAAAGTAAAATCGCATAGAAAATTTGTCTGAATCAATTGCTAATTAAAAGCTTTCGGCTTATATTTACAATCCTAATATATGAAAATCCTAATTCATTTTTGAAGTTTATAAGTCAGCTATTGGGCATTTCATGTCAAAGTTCTTTTTATGTTGAAAAATTTCGGGGCGTAGCGTAGCCCGGTTCATCGCGCCTGCTTTGGGAGCAGGAGGTCGCAGGTTCGAATCCTGCCGCCCCGACACTTGAAATGACAAAAACTAAAATTCAAATCACAATTAAATTTTGTTCTTTGTGTTTTGTTATTTGGAATTTGAACTATGCGCCCATAGCTCAATTGGATAGAGCAACAGCCTTCTAAGCTGTAGGTTAGTGGTTCGAGTCCACTTGGGCGTACATGATTTTAAATAACAAAAATCAATATCCAAATTCCAAAAATTTTGTTATTTGGAATTTGTTTTTTGGAGTTTATTAGTTTTTCTACATGGTGAGTATAGCTCAGTTGGTTAGAGTACCAGGTTGTGGCCCTGGGGGTCATGGGTTCGAGCCCCATTACTCACCCGGATTTGTTCTTTAACGAAAGATTATAATTTTTATTCAAGGCCCTATCGTCTAGTGGTTAGGACATAGCCCTTTCACGGCTGTAACAGGGGTTCAAATCCCCTTGGGGTCACAAAAAACCTCACTAGTAATTGTAATGGTGAGGTTTTTTAATTTTAAGAAAGCAGCATTATTGTGTCATAATTCGCTGAACACTCATAACGCTTCGACGTAATTCTCTATAGCAAATAAAAATTATAAAAAATGCAGGTAGCGGACGAGACAGCTCTGTTTTGATCTAAAATATTTATGTTTTTTTTTGTAAAGACGCTGCATGCCACGTCTCTACTTCATCAAAAGTAATTTTTTAACCGCTCTATACTTTCCTGTTTTCAATTGATAGAAATAAATTCCCGATGGCAGATTTGCCGCATTCCACTCAACTCCGTGATAGCCGGATTCTCTTTCTCCGTTGATTAAAACTGCTACTTTTTCTCCAAGCTGATTATAAACGCTCAGCACAACTTGCGTCCGTTCCGGCAAACCAAAGCTGATTGTAGTGCTTGGATTAAAAGGATTCGGGTAGTTTTGAAAAAGTTTGAAATCATCCGGTAAAACAGCTGCAACATCCTCGGTTCCGGTAGAAGTAAAATGCGCACGAAAATCATCAATACAGATTGATCCATCATCTTTTTTAGTATCGCTTGTCTCAGCAAGATAGAGACGTGTCCATTGGATAGGGAAGGAAAGCACAGCGCTTGGATTAGCCCAGCTTGGAACAGCATCTTTCAAATTAACTTCAATAAACTGCCATGAATCCATCCACTCAATTCCGGGGTCGCCGCTTGTAAAATTGATGATAAATTTTTCGTTATCTTTATCAGCAAATTCGCCGCGAAGCCAATGCTTCTTCCCATCGCCATAAATCTGGATGCTCAATTTCTCCGGTGTTCCTGAAATGGGAATTATTTTAGCCAGATACAAAGCGCTTGTTCCTCCGGTCGTTAAACTATAGTTCAATCTTCCGGAAGAGGAAGGAGAGACAAAAATCGAATTATCGGGTGTGAAGCTGCATCCGGCTAAATTTACTTTTGTTCCGCTTAATGTGTAGCCCGAAGGATTTGAAAAGTCATCTATGATCATTGTTGCAGCCGTTCCCACAGTTAATGGAACGGAACCTTTTATAGAATCATATTCAGCAAAAATTTCACCTATTCCGGTGTTCGTGGCTGCAAAATACCCGCCGGACGTTATTGTACCCACAGCGCCTAATACCGACCAGTTGAATTTTGATTGTGAAAGCTGAATACCATTGTTATAATTATCAGACGCAGTCGCTTTCATTTGCTGAGATTGCCCGACTTGCAGAATTACCGGGTTAGGTTCCAAAATAATTTTGGAAACTTTCGTAAGATGAATGAGTGCAGAATCTTTAATTTCGCCAATTCCGGCATAAATATATCCGGTGATAGTATCATTTGCTGCAGTAAAAACACCGCTTTGGGATACTGTTCCAATTAAGGTTTCGCAGTTCCAGGTAAGACTGCCGGAGGAAATATTAACAGGATTAAAATGTTCATCAAACCCTGAGGCAGAAAAATTCATAGTAGAGCCTTTTATTAAGAAAACTTCATTAGGATTAATTCTTAAATGGGCTAATGAACCTGTTGGCGCGGTACTGATCAATAATAAACTGTTTGCCACTGATCTCTCTCCGCCGATATCCGAAGGACTATTTACGATTTTATCCCGCACAACCATTGTAGTTGATCCTCCTCCATCAAGGTTCAATCCTTGATAAACTCCCCATTTGATCATGTAATCACCGAGTTCTTTGTAAGACATCCCGACGCTCAGTCCGGCTTGTCTTCCATCAACTGAAAATAAAAAGATTTTTGTTGTATCTAGATTGAACCCGATTGAAGTTCGTGGATGCCGATCTCCATTGTCACTATTTGCAACTCCATTTTTAACAAGCCAGGTATTTCCTCCTATTAACTGCTCAAGTTGAGGGAAAGCAGGGGAGAGGGTTAAAACAATTTTTACCGTATCTCCTTTATGAAAATTATTTATTAAAAAAGCGCTTGATACACCGTGACCGGAGAGAACGGCGTTTCCCTTCCCGATTTGCAGATTTCCGATATTTGCAATTAAAGTATCAACCACGCATCGAATCGTATCATTAACTAACCAATTATCAATTTGCAATAAACGCACTTCAGTTCCGTATTGGTTGCTGGAAGTAGAATTTCCCATAAAAGAATTGTAGAAGATCATCTCATCTGTTGCACGAATACGATTAATACCGGAAATAGTTTTTATACTGTCACTTGTTATGATTGAACCGGAAAAATTCTGCATCCCGATCAGTGGATTATTGTTTATGTCGAAGGCGATGTTCAACCAATCGTTTGTAACTTTAAGCAGTTCACCGTTAACAATTTGAGACCCGATCTGCTCGCCTGTGCTTGTATTGTAAAAATCTCCGTTAATAGCTCCGACAACCTTATGCCCTTCATAACTGTTTCGAGCAGCCGATGAAGAAGTTTTCTCAAAAGCTGTTAGTTTATCTCCCGATTTCACTGATTGAAATTTCAGCCATTCATTATGGAGATCAATGGAAAGAATATTAATATTCCATGGACCGGCATCAATTACTTCATGGTAGTGAATTACTCCAGGTCCTACATTTACACTATCTAATGAACCTGCAAAAACGAAATTCGAAGTGATTAAGAATGAGAGGAAGTAGAAATTGATTTTCATACAAACACCTTTAGAGTTGTGTAATATTTCAATGATTAATTGTAGGTGTAAAAATAATAAATGAATGGACAACATTCTATTGTGGCAAATATTATTTTTGTTTTTAGCAAGCGAGAATTATCCTAAAATATTTTGCAACAAATAACATTACATAGAGCGGTAAACTGCATGGTTGATGGTTGAGTTTTTATGGAAGATGAAATTGCACCAAAGCTATCAAAATATCTTGACATATAAAACAAAAAGCTAAATGGCAATACTTTAGGTCATTCAAGGATAAATTGTAAGCAAAGTGATTTATTAATTACAATCACCTTATTATTTTTTCCCTTTGTATTACAAACTAAATAAATATATTAGAGATAGAAAAAAAAATATATGTGCAAATTCTTCCTCTAAAATGTGTTTCTGATTTCTAAAAAATAAATTAATTAAATAAGGAGTTACCTATGCTGCTGCATCAACAATTTGTGCGGGTTGCAAAAAAACATGAGAAAAAACTTGCAATCATTGATAAAACGCTCAATCGAAAATTGACTTATAAAAGAGCGTTGATCGGAGCTCTGATTCTGTCTAAAAAATTTGAAAAATATGAATCAGGCTTTTTGGGGATAATGTTACCTAATTCAGCCGGATCAGTATTAGCAATATTGGGAACACTTATGAGCGGACGAATTCCCGTAATGATTAACTATTCAACCGGCGCCGCAATGAACAGTGAATTCGCACAAAAAAAATGTGCCTTTCGTACAATCATTACCTCTAAAGTTCTTTGTGAAAAAATTAACTGCCGCAAAGTTGAAGGGATGATCTTTCTGGAAGACATCATGAAAACCGTATCCATTTTAGATAAATTAAAAGCGGCGATCAAAGCGAGTCTTCCGGTGGAACTCTTATTAAAGAGGATTCATCAAGGAGATGAAAATGATACGTTGCTTATTCTCTTTACTAGCGGAAGTGAAAAAGACCCTAAGGGAGTACAGCTTACTCACAAAAATATTACGCAGAATTATGAAAGTCTCATTAAAGAGTTTTCCTTTACCCCGGATGATATTTTTCTTGCAAACCTTCCTTATTTCCATGTATTTGGCCAAACGGCAAATCTTTGGGTTCCCTTGTCGGTTGGTATGTCAATAGTCACCTATGCAAATCCTCTTGATTTTAAAACGGTATGTGAAATTGTACGCGATGAAAAAGTTACGCTGATGGCAGGAACGCCAACATTTTTTTGGGGATATTTACGGAATTCAAAACCGGGCGATTTTCAATCTACCCGTATTTTACTTTCCGGCGCCGACAAATGTCCTGATGCTTTGCGCAAAGGATTTATGGAAAAACATGGCAAAGTTCTGCTTGAAGCGTACGGCGCTACAGAAACAAGTCCGGCAATTACGGTTAATACCTTAGAGAATAACCGACCCGGGAGTGTTGGGCGTCCGATCAACGGCGTTCAAGTTATGGTTGAAAATTATGAAACCGGCGAGACTTGTAAAGTTGGAGAAATTGGGAAAATTCTTGTGAAAGGGGATAATGTTATGAAGGGATATTTTGATGATTTCGAACAGACCTCGTTAAGTATCCGCCATGGCTGGTACGATACAGGAGATATGGGCTACAAAGATGAGGATGGATATTTATGGCATGTTGGAAGATTAAAAAGATTTCTCAAGATTGGCGGGGAAATGGTCTCGTTAATTAAAGTGGAGGATGTTCTCGAGAAATTATTACCGCCTGATGTTGAATGTTGTGTAGTAGAAGTTCCGGATCCTATTCGCGGCGCTCGTATTGTTGCTGCGGTTACTCAACAAGTTGATGAAAAAGCTACGCTCAGCAAAATGGCAGAACAGTTGCCAGGTATTGCAATGCCTTATAAATTTGTGATTTTACCTGAAATGCCAAAATTGGGCAGCGGTAAAATTGACTTTAAAACCATTACGGAAAAAGTTCGAGATATTGTTCAGGGAAGATAGATTCTAAGAAAAAAAGCTCGAACTCATGGAGCTTTTTTTTAAAGCGTCGGTCGAATTTGCCCGTCTAAGCCGCCTCAAGCGGGTGAAGTCGGTTGCAGACCTTCAGTAAGTTTATAAATTCATTTGTTTAAGCAACGCTCTCCCTTGTCCTGATTTAAAGAATTTCTCTCTTGCTTCAGCTTCATGTTTAATTAAAAAGTCTTCCGAATGAATAAGTTCTAAAGGTCTTCGGTTTTTAGTTGATGATACCAAGCCAGAGTGATGTTCGGAAAGTCTTCTTTCTAAATTTGAAGTAAAGCCGATATATCGTTTCCCATCCTTCAAACTTCGTAGTACATAAACATAAAACATTATCGGACTCCGAAAATAAAAAAAACTCGAAAACTTCGAGTTTTTAATTGAGGCGTCGGTCGGATTCGAACCGACGAATAAAGGTTTTGCAGACCTTCCCCTTAGACCGCTTGGGTACAACGCCAAAAAGATGACCAAATATTTCAAAGATAGCGTCGGTCGGATTCGCCCGCCAAAGGCGGGTTGCAGACCTTCCCCTTAGACCGCTT
>Ga0100390_10003956_pt1 | contig 12838 bp, 13 predicted proteins | sample CryGeymeta201514_FD_81540 | JGI IMG/M metagenome (GOLD analysis project Ga0100390, IMG submission 81540) | Groundwater microbial communities from Crystal Geyser aquifers in Utah, USA - Crystal Geyser metaG 2015-14 | ecosystem: Environmental > Aquatic > Deep subsurface > Groundwater | place... | reverse complement strand
CTTCTCAAAGTCTTTCGGACCGCATACCCTGCACAGATCTATCATTACATGCTCCTACACAACATCAACAACCGCGACATCATTATCATTGAAAAATTCACCTTCTCATTGCATAATAACCGACGTTAGAACAACAGTCATAGCATCTTGTTTGAAGTAAAGTCTGCCTATTATGAAGTTTCAAAGCTTTGTTTTGCAGGCCTTGGCCATTGTGGCATTCAACAACCGCGCTGGTTTCGATGGCACCAGATATGGTGAGTTTGCTTTTTGCTTTTTGGTCAAAACTGTCACAGTTTTGTTATTACGTGAATGAGATACGGCACGATTAGATGATATTTAAATATATTTGAATAAATTGGAGTATCCGCTGATTGATCTTGAATCCATATCTCACTCGTATTTTGCTGCACATCATCTTTCAAATGAACGTTTGAAAACTAAAAATAAATAACTTCCCTCGAAAATGGCAAAAATGCAGGCATGATGGCATTTGCCGACGAAGTCGCCGAGGAAACAGCAAATACCGAACAACCCGTCGACACTGAAGACGCCACTACTCCCGAGGAATACCAGCCACCTGCTAACGCTGAAAATTTTGAATTCCAAGCCGAAGTTCACCGTATGTTGGATATTGTGATTAATAGTCTCTACCAAAACAATGACATTTTCCTTCGAGAATTGATCAGTAATGCCAGTGATGCGCTGGATAAATTCCGATACCTCACTCTGACCCAAGCCGATAAATATGGAAGCGGAGACGATGTGGAATTGAAAATTGAGCTCGATTATGATGAGGAAGCGCGTACGTTGACCATCAGGGATACTGGGGTTGGAATGACTCGTGAGGAAATGGTTTCGAACTTGGGAACTGTGGCTCGTAGTGGAACGACCAAGTTTTTGGATGCTTTGAAAGAGGGACAGAACGAAAATGCTGTTGAGCAGATTGGACAATTTGGTGTTGGTTTTTACTCTGCCTTTCTGGTTGCCGACCGAGTCTCGGTTGCCTCCAAAAGCCCCCTGAGCGACGAACAAATGGTCTGGGAAAGTCTTAATGGCGAGAGTGCTTTCCACGTCTACCCTGATCCACGAGGAAACACATTGACTCGCGGAACAGAAATTACTTTGCATCTGAAGGAAGATGCCAAGATGTAAGTTATTGTGTGGTCCGATTCTTGTTGTCTCTTTTATTACTGGCTGTGCATTTTTTGAACAGTCCATTCTGACTTGGCGCCTCTCCTTTCTGAATGCAGGTATTCATCGCCTGATAAAATTTCTGACTTGACCAAGCACTATTCCGAGTTTGTTGTTCACCCAATCTTAATGAAGAAAATTAAGGAAGAAGAGGTTGAAGACGAAGATGCCGAGGACGAAAGTGAAGCAACAGAGGAGGACGATCTTGAAATGAAAGAAGAGAATGACGAAGAAGAAAAGCCCAAGAAAATGAAGACGATTACAACCGTGACTTGGGAGCCATTGAACACAAAGCAAGCCCTCTGGACTCGCGAACCCGTATCAATCAGTGAGGACGAATACCAGTCATTTTGGCACGTCTTGAACGGTAACGAATACAGCAATGCCACTTTCTGGACTCATTTCAACGCAGAGGGAAACATCAACTTCAAGAGTCTCATGTATACCCCCTCTGAGATTCCACCAGAATTGAGGTCTGGAAGTCTCGACAACTTTAAAGCAGGGGTACGATTGTACGTGCGAAAGGTGCTCATTAGCGACAGTTTTGATTTGATGCCTCGTTATTTGGCCTTTATCAAGGGAGTTGTGGACAGCGATGATCTTCCATTGAACGTAAATCGAGAAACGCTTCAAGAGAGCAAGATTATCGCCATCATCAAGAAGAAACTGACCAGAAAAGTTCTAGACATGTTTAAGGACTTTGCCAAGAAGTATGACGTTGACGAAGAGAAGGAAGAAGCAGAAGCAGAAATTGATGCTGATGGGAACGTTGTTGAGAACAAGAAGGAACAGAAAGACGGAGATAACAAGTACATTGAATGGTACAAGAAATTCAGTACTTCAATCAAGCTTGGTCTGTTGGAGGACAGCCCCAATCAAAAGCGTTTGATGAAGCTTCTTCGGTTCCAAACATCCAAATCGAATGGAAAGTACATTAGCTTGGAACAATACGTGAAGGAGATGAAGGACTGGCAAGATGAAATTTACATGCTGGCTGGCCAGGACGCAGGGTCTATTGAAAAGTCCCCTTTCATGGATCCTTTCAACGAGAAGGATGTCGCTGTTGTGTATTTGACTGAGCCAATTGATGAGTACTGGGTTGGTCAAATTAAAGACTTTGACGGTACCAAGTTTGTGGATATCTCTCGGGAGAATGTGAAGTTCAAGGACGAAGACGAAGATTTGGTCAAGCGACGAGAAAAAGCCTACAAGAAACAGTTCAAGCCTTTGACAAAATACTTGAAGAAACTTTACGGGTCTTCGGTAATGCGTGTTGCTATTTCGAATCGTCTTGGATCGACCCCAGCTATTGCTACTAGTAGCCAGTATGGGCAATCTGCCAACATGGAACGCATTATGCGTGCACAGACTTTGACCCACGATAACTCCGCTCCCATGATGTCCATGAAAGTGTTTGAGATCAATCCTCGCCATCCTTTGGTGTTGAAACTTTTGGAAGGCTCCCCTGCTGAAGACGACGAGGATGCCACCCCATCTCAAGAAATTGTGGACTCGGCCTGGATTCTGCATGATATGGCCATGATGAATGGAGGATACCCCATCTCTGATCCTGTGGCCCACGCCAAGCGTATGACAAAGTACATGCAGTCGCAACTTGGCGTCGAGTCGCTAGCCCTCGAGCCGGAAATCGACCCACCAGAAGAAGAGGAGGAAGCACCTGATCTGGATATGGACGCCTTGAACGAGATGGGCATGGGAGGTATGAACATGGAAGACTTCGATCTTGGAGATATGGACTTGGATTAGAACTGAATCTTAGGGAACACAAAAAAGAGGGAAGTGTTCTGCAGTAGTAAATTAAAACGTAAGGTAGCCACCAATTCTGCCGGACTCTTCTATTACCGAATACAGTAGCTTTGTCCGTGCACACACCTACCACCTACTAGACCCTACTACCAGGTAGACTAGTAGGGATGGCGCGAAATTTCTGTATTTATCGCAACCATAATTTCAACGAATAAACCTGGCCAGTAGTTTTAGAGTGGTAATAATAAAATCGGACCCCCCCCCCGCCCCACAGCGTTGTAATAAGGAAGGGATTTTGGGAGTAAATGCGCGTACCTAAACAAGTGTGAAGTGTTGATCGCTCCTCATCTTTCATACGGAGTAGTACAGTTTTACTCGAGTACTTAGTACATCATACATCATACACACCACTCTTTATTAATTTCAGTTAGGTCAAGCCTCAATCTCAAGGAGCAATGGCGCCCCCAACTCTTTATCACGTTCCCAAGAGCATTTCTTCGCCGATTTATCAGGCACTGCTCGAGCTCAAGGTAGTGGACAACCCTGTCCATGTCAAAACGCTGAGTTTTGATGATCTCAAATCTCCCGAGCACTTGGCACGCAACCCTATGGGAACAGTACCAACTTTTCTCGATGATGATAACTCCATACAAATCTGGGAATCCGGTGCTGTTTTGACATATTTATTAGAGATGTTTGATCATTGCTATCGGCTGCATCCAAATCCACAAAAGGCCAATCCAAGAAATCGAGCTAGATTCTTGCATCTACAGCAATTCATCATAGCAACAGCCTATCCGTTTGTGGCGACTTTATACCTCCATATCATTACAAAGCCAAAAGAGGACCAAGATCCTACCTACGTTTCCGAAGGTATAGCAACTTGGAGGACAAAACTTGCTCCTGTCCTTGTTGAGGCGTTGGCGGACAATGATTACTTTATGGGCGATGCTATCAGTGCCATTGACCTTCTCGCTGCCAAACCCTTCAACAACGTACAGTCTCTAGACCTTTTAGATGAATTTCCAACGCTAAAGGCAAACTTTGACCGGGTGAATTCCCGGCCTACCTTTGCAAAAGCTTACAGTGCTGCTCCTACTTCACCTAAGAAGAATGTTTGCAAGGAGTGCCGATCCATCACCATGGTCCCATCAATCGAAGACACAAAGTAGAGAATTTGCTACAATCTGCAGTAGGTAACTGTTGCTTAGAGTGTCTGGCTGCGAAATGTCATGCTCGGACAGCTACTGTATAGCTGGCTCCCAGAAAATAAAAAGCGGAATCTGACAACAAGAGAAGCAAGTACAGAGGTAGGTTCTCCTAGGCTGGTTGTAATCCCTAGTCCTAATGTATACGTTATTTTAGAATTAGGGCTGATCCTGTTTCGGACAATTATTGTTTTGAAGAGCACTTCTACGGCTATTTATTTTATTGTCAATTTTTTCCTTTTGTCCGCTTGTCAACTTATTACTACAGTACCTGGTACTAGCTAGTCTAGCTACTGTAGTATGAGGTGGTCGCTTTCTTTTCTTTATTTTTTAGGTCTACTTATTGAAAAGGCTCGAACACATGGTCTGGCAAATAGCAACAGACTTTACCTCAAACACAGGCAATTTCTCCATTGTTCCGATATTCGCATTCAAATGGCTCTTTCTTTGAATCCCCGTCGACTCCTGCTGTTCTCGGCCTATTCCGAACATCTACTGGTACTAATTATTTGCAATATCATTTTCACCTTGTCACAAAAATCTTAGATAATTCAATTACTTTATCCGCAGCAACCAGAATTACTATTCTGATAGCAACACATCACATCAACACATCAACTGTTGTGACGAACCCTATAATATATCTTCTCCTAGTACCACCACTTCAAGCAAGTATGCACTCATTCGTATATGGAATCCTCGGTGGAGCCATTATTGGCTTGTCCGCAGCTGTATTGTTACTCTTCTCCGGAGACATCCTTGGGGCCTCCGGGATCATCTCCTCGCTGACTCTTTATCCAACAGCTACACTAAGGGATGTCAACCAGCATTGGAAGGTGGTTCACGTTGCTGCCTTTCTGCTGACTTCACATCTTTACTACGCCTCCGAATATCAAGATAAAGAGAACGGTCTAGCCAGCTTGAGTTGGTCTGCCTTCCTGATTGGTGGCTTCTTTGTTGGCTTTGGTACCCGTCTTGGTAACGGATGTACCAGTGGACATGGTATCTGTGGCCTGGCTCGATTCAGCAAGCGATCCTTGGTCTCGGTCTGCTCCTTTATGGCAGTGGGAATCCTTACTACGTATCTCACTCAAGAGGCTACCACCCCCTTTCCCAAGGAGACATTTGACTTCCTCCGCAGCAATCCTGAAGACCCTATAGAAATATGGGACACCTTTGCCGCCCTGTTGGCTGGGTTTGTGGCATTGGTAGCCTTTGTGGCTCCGAGCTTTCACATACTTGGTGGCGAGGATGACCCCAAGGCTTCATCGAATGCTCGCAGAAAGTTGGCCGCGGCAACGGTTGCTGGCGTTCTCTTTTCATCAGGTCTCTACATCAGTGAAATGGTCTACCCCGTCCGAGTGCTTGGCTTTCTCAATGTTGGTTTAATGTGGGAAGGCGAATGGGATGCTACACTCATGTTTGTCATGGGCGGCGGAGTCATTATCAGCTTAATATCCTATCAGTTGATTGACGGGTACGCTGTCATGGGCCGATTCCTTCCCTTCCGTCCTCTGACCAGGCCACTTGCATTATCGGATGACTCCAAGTTCTGTGTTCCCGCCAATTGCATTATCGACCGTGATCTGATCCTCGGAGCAATAAGCTTCGGATTTGGATGGGGTATCTCAGGATTATGTCCCGGTCCCGCCATGGTCTTGGCGGGTGTCGGTGTCTCCTGGGTCCTCGTCTGCTATTGGCCTGCATTCTTCATTGGAGCGTGTTTGGCCCAACTTCTCAAGGAGCGCAACTGCGGTTTTCGGCAAACAAGCATCCCCGATAACCGGGAGTGTAAAGTGAACACAGAGGTGGCCACTCCTTCCTTTAAAGAGGAGGATCATATCGCCCCTGATGAGTCGACTGACCTTGAGAAGTCAAACGTAGAATAAATTTTGAATCGTCGTTTTCGCAAACAAGTGGAAACGGTCTGACAAGGAAAACCGGTTAAAAAAGTAGACTAGAGTCATGCTTGAATCACAGCGATTGCAGGCTCTTACCATTTTCTAAAAATGATTTTTGACGTATCTAGTACTAGTACAATACACATGCAGTGAAGCTTAAACATTATTATTTAATTTTAGCATGTTAATCACAACAATGACAGCTGATTACATTGATTTCTTGCTTAATAGAGTATTTACTATCCTGCTGGTACTGCATAGAATGTCAGCTGGAGAAAAATTGGTTCCCAGCAGGACTTACACGAATTCAGCTTCTGTGTTGTCCAAATCCAATAATAAATAGAGAAATCTCAATGAGATCTGTCATTTGCGGTACTTTTGGAGGGACCAATTGAATATCTGATTCAATCTCAATATACTTTTTTGTAGTACATCCCAAATGGTAATGTCATCCTGGGCAGGTGCTCTAGTTGAAATGTGTGATTATTTGTCAGGTATCAATCATGTTAGGTACCATAGATCAAGAAACTGGCATTTTCCACAGCATCTACTACTGCTAGGGGTTACAGCCTCATCAGACAAGACAAGCAACAAGTAAGTGACAGTACTTGTAGCTAGTAAATGCACAAGAATGTTGTTATACTAGTTCTTTGTTGTACTAAATACTAGTAGTACTTTACTTCCTCTTTACTTCTGGTGGTTATAAGAAGTACTTTACTACTGTTTTTGCATGACTCTTTGTTAGTATTCAGCCAAGAAAAATCCATTAACCACTGCAATGATGGCCACAGAAACAGCCTTCTTACTTCATCATATGCTACTCCTAGTAAGAGGAGTAACAACAAGAAAAAGGAAAGGAGCCCAACATTTTAGCAAACTTCTTGCCTCTTGCTTATGAGGAGGAGCACCAAACCAGACATAAGAGAAGCACCCAAGCAAATAAAAATGAAAAATTACCAATGAGGGCTACTACTAATCGCACTAGCTAGTAGTAGTGCTGCTATCATCACTGTCAAAATATAAAAGAAAAGGAAGGGCTACTAATCGCACTAGCTAGTAGTAGTGCTGCTATCATCACTGTCAAAATATAAAAGAAAAGGAAGGGCTACTAATCGCACTAGCTAGTAGTAGTGCTGCTATCCTCACTGTCAAAATATAAAAGAAAAGGAAGGGTGTACCCACAAGGGGTGACAAATATTCGTGCAGCTCTTTCGAGCTTTACAGTTATGCTTATTAGTTTGCAATCAGCAACAGGATGACGTCGGTATAAACCTCATTATCTATCCAATGCCTCTGAACAAAAGTAACAAATAAGGGAAAATTAAAATATATAATGTTTGAATATTTTTATTTGACTCACTATCGCTTATTATCATCATTATTACACCAAGGAGAATATTATTATTATTATTATCAGCAAAACAAAAAATCTTGCTATTATTTAAAAAAGCACAAAGGAAGGCGAATCTGCACAATAACTATCAAGTTCAGGTTGTGGTGTTGGCAGTCAAACAAAGGCAAAATAAGGGCGCATCTGTTTAGATTGCTCTCGTCATCCTCCACTGTGCACCTAGAGCGCGTAATCAAAGCATCGAACGAAATCTATTGGAAGCAATCAAAACAAAGCATTGACAAATATGATGGTTACTGCACGAAACCTCTGCCTGTTGCTTTTGGCAATCTTATTGACGCTGTCGACCGTAAATTGCCAGGAGTGTGACTCCAAGGGAAACTGTGACAAGCACGAGCGTTGTCGTGTTTGGCAAGAGGAGGGAGAGTGTTTAAGGTGAGACAAACCAAAAGGATTCAAGATGACACCTTCACGAATATTGCACACATGTCTGACCTGACCTATTTTGTTGTTGTTCCTACTCCAGAAATAAAGAATACATGGCAAAGCATTGTCCTATCGCGTGCACTCATAAACCCCGTGCTACTATCAAAACGAAAATTGGTAAAATTAATGATACATGTGAAGATCTGCATCCAAGATGCCCCATCTGGAAGGATCTGGGAGAGTGTGAGGAGAATCCCGGGGACATGAAGGTGTACTGCCGTAAGAGCTGCGACTACTGCGGAGAAAAATCTAGCGTGAAAAAATCTGACCTCTGCTCCGATAAGAATGAACAATGCGCATACTGGGCAAGTAAAGGCGAGTGCAAGGCTAATCCCAGTTTTATGTACAACAACTGTGCCAAGAGCTGTAATACGTGCTCCCAAAAGAAGACAGCAACTGTTTCTGGTGGTAATTCCGAATTGACTCGACCACAACAGCTTATTTTGGATTGGAGCGAGAGCGTAGGAGTCCGTCAAACTGCCATTGGATCGGAAGCAGTGGCAACATTTGAAAGGATTAAACAGTCCAAGGCCTATTGGGAGCAAGAAGCGACGGAGGCTTTGCCAGCTGACCTTTTAGCCAAATGCCGCAATCAACATGAACTTTGTAGCTTTTGGGCTCTTCTTGGTAAGTAATGCAGAGGAAACTGCTGCAGCGTGGCTACCTTTAAGAAAACCACGAATTATTTCTGACGAACAATGTACCGGTTGCTTTCCAACAGGCGAATGTGAAAAAAACGAAGCTTACATGGCGACAAACTGCGGCCCTGCTTGTAACACATGCCATCTCATTGATATCACCACGCGATGCCCGCCTCTTCAGGATGCAAAACCTGCCCTCAAGCCAGGAGATTTGAATAAGATGTTTGAAAGAATTGTAGCAACCGCACCAGGAAATACGACAGCCGATAAATACACTCCTGAGGTAAAAAAGAGCATGGCAGAACTTAAAACGCCTCCCTACACCGTCACTGTACATTCTCGCCCAAGCGAAGAATCCGCTACAGATGTAGACCTTGTTTTGGATAAATCAATGCCACCATGGGTTGTCACATTCGACGATTTCATGACGGACGAAGAGTGCGAAGCGATGATTCAACTAGGGCACAAATACGAATATAAGCGTTCGGAAGATGTGGGCGCTGAAAAGGCCGATGGAACGTTTGGGTCTGTTCAAAGTTCCAGGCGTACGTCAGAAAATGCCTGGTGCTCGTCTCATGGTGGATGTCGTGATGAAGAAATTCCACAGCGAATCCACAAACGAATTGCTGATGTTTTGCAGATCCCCGCGGAAAATAGTGAGGATTTTCAGATTCTTCGATACGAACAGAACCAATTTTACAAAACGCATCATGACTATATTCCTCACCAGAAAGACCGTCACGTGAGCTTTTCGAGAACGCTGGTGTGATGTGTGATTGCTTTGTTGTTATGTAGTACTCACGCGCTTTCTTTTGCTGTTCTTTGCTTTTTATTTCTTCAGTGCGGACCACGCATCTTGACCTTTTTCATGTACTTGAGCGATGTTGAGAAAGGAGGTACGTCCAGCTCCACGCAAGTGATACCATTGCACTTTTTCGTTGGCTCTCATGCCTTTTTCAATTTTGCTTGTGCACAGGAGGCACTGATTTCCCTCAATTGGGTATCACCGTTCAACCAAAGAGAGGACGAGCACTTCTCTGGCCCAGCGTTTACGATTCTGATCCCATGAAGATGGACTCGAGATTCTACCATCAAGCTTTGCCCGTGGAGGAGGGAACCAAGTTTGCCTTTAATGGATGGATCCACATGTACGATTACGTCACGCCGCAATCCAAAGGGTGCAATTAGAAAAGGAGTGTAGAGAGTAGAGCAGCTGTGCTGGGTACCTTTTCAGATCTGTAAAATTGATCGGGTACTATGACCGCATGCGTCTCCGGAATGGACATGTTAGAGTAGGTCGATACTACTGTAGCTACACTTTGACTAGTTCGGAGCATGGCACAAGTACTTTGCTTCTTGAATGGAAAATTCTACTCCTAGTACTAGTCATGTAGTAGCACTCTAGTAGAGTACTCCGAGCAATAGTAGCTAGACTACTCCCTGCCTTACTTGGAGGTCGTACACTTGCAATAAATCCGAAATACTAGATACTACTACTATGTACCCCTCTAGGTCTACTAGCTACTAAAAAAAATGAATGTCTAATTTACGGGGATCCCAATTATGAAGCCCGCAGGGCGCCAAGGTTACCCGAAGGCAACCATTGGCACTCCGAAGGGTGACAGAGTTGATCACAACTGGACCACACCCTCCATGGAGGAGGATAGGATCTACTGTAGGTCTACTAGTAGCTACTTGCTACTACTAGACGGCAACACGCCGATGGATTCAGTCATTTTTTTTAAATGACATTCAGACGTGCTGGCACGTTCTCCATCACGTGTGAACTGTGAGTGCAACACGTAGTGCGCCAAACAAAAATCCTCGAGCCAACGGAATTCTTTTTTAGAAATATATATCCATCCTTCCTAACATCTAAAAAAGCAATCAGAGGAAGAAATAAGTAGTAGAGTAACTTATATCAAGAGAGACACTGAAAGATGCTATCGACGGCTCTTGCACGGGCGTCGCTGTGGTCTCGGGTTAAATCAATCCCCTCCGAGCATCCTTTCGCATTTGGCGTGGTTGTCTCGGGGATAAAGACGTCTTTCTCGGATTTGTTGGTGCAAAAAGTGGTTGAGCGGAGGGAGAATGTGGATTGGAGGAGGAACATGGCATTTGCCTCGTTTGGTTTCATTTATTTGGGCGGAGTCCAGTATGCAATCTATGTGCCTTTCTTTGGACGACTTTTTCCGGGTACTGCCAAGTTTGTGGCCAAACCCTTCCGTGAGAAAATTAAAGATACAAAGGGTATCCTTGGAACCATGGCGCAGGTATTTTTAGATCAAGCGGTCCACCATCCTCTGATGTATTTCCCAGCTTTTTATGCAACGGTACGTGGGATATTTGATTATTTGTCTTCATTGATTGTGTTTCGTTCGCAGTATCTAACGACGCCGTCCCCTTTTCAATATTGCAGAAAGAATTGGTCATGAACGACAAGCCCGATTTGCCTCGAGTCATGAAAGAATACCGAGCAAATATGAAAGAGGATTTGCTCGCACTGTGGAAGGTTTGGGTACCGGCAACCTTCGTCAATTTCTTTTTTGCGCCTATGCATCTCCGTATTGTAGGAGTGGCGGCCACATCTCTAGTATGGACATGTATTCTGAGTGTCATGAGAGGTGGAGACGTAAAGCACGCAGACGATATGATTGGAGGTGCTGTGACAGGAGCATCGTTCGTTTTGTTACAGGAAGGTTTGGATGAAATATACAATACCAGTCCAGTGGAACTGGATCCTGACATGGAACACATCAATATATCAGCAGCGGGGCCAGAAAAACCTGGAATCGTTGCAAAACTAGCTCGACATGTTGCTCGATTTGAAGGCAATGTAACACATTCAAAAATGACGAGATTGGGTCAAGACTTCATTATCCAAATGCATGTCTGCCTGCCTCCAGGACAACGAGAGAGCCTGCTGGCGTCCTTCGGGTCCAATCCAGGCTTGGGAGACCTCTCTATTCACGCTACCAAATTAACGGCACGACGAAAGACCGACCCAAAAGCTACCATTGGAATAAAAATTCATTGTGTTGGTCTCGACAAGGTAATTATGCTTTCATTCTATAGACGTTGACATCACATGTCTACTTTAGACCTGTTTGATCTTACATCATTCTTTGTTACAGCCCGGTATGTTGGCAGGAATTGCTGAAATGATATCACAGAAGGAATTGTCGTTAGAAAATGTCGAAACATCTTTGCGTATGCACAACGATCGACGCGAATTTGTGGTGGATGCTTTCATCAGCTCGAAAAAAATGTTGGACCACGATAACTTGATGAATATTATCAAAGATATCAGCTCCATGAAGGAGGAACTAGGCCTTGACCTACTGGACATTCGAGTGCAGGCAGGAAGTAAAGGAAAGCAATAGCGTTTTTGTAGAATTTTGTGCGTGTTTACATAAATACATACTACCCCTCCCTACGTGCTTTTCAACAAGAACTGACAAGTGTATTATACTTGGACAGTCGCCGCTAACGATCACTGTAGCTTCTTCTCGTCCTCAATTCTCGCAGCGCTAACGATCTCAATTGTTACTAGAGGAAGAGTTTTGAAGCCTGATGTCTGTAGCGGCAGAGGCTCTACCCGATGGTTTACCACGGGCACTGTCGCGACCAGATCCATTGGCGTGAAAGAAAGACCGGATGCTGGTTCTCGTCGACTTTTTGAACGAAGACAAGACGCCTCGAGCAGACTTTCCATGGCGGACCGAGTACATGTCAAAAAACTTAATAAATCGCGCAGCATAATCTTTTGGAGAGACGCAGCTAGCTTCCAGAGCATCCATTCCTTGGAGCATGCGGTAGCGGGTCTCCACAACTTTGCGTGAGTTGTATTCTTGTAAAATATCAATCACTCCCAAGTAGAAGACGGAACGGTCATACTCAAACTCGCCATGCGCGGCACTTTTGTATTTCATTGGCAACTCGAGGCTGTTCGTATCCATTTCAAACCCGCCGTCTTTGCGATCCGAGAGTGGTGCGGCAAACTTTGGAATGTTGTATCCTCGCAACAACTCCTCGTCGTCCGTGCAGCGACAAGGAACGCTATTGCAGTGGAAGCAAGTGCCTGGCATCATCCGGCGATGACCAAAGATGTCATGTAAACGGTGGAATGGCCAGTAGATTTGTTCAATGGTTTGTGCCTTCTTCATCACAATTTCGCTATCCATGACCATGCTGCTGCTTGGTCGTGCAGGGCGCTTATCGGAACCCTCGAGGTAACTGCCATCATCGTCGTCCAAAAAATCGTCAAACATAGTCATGGGGAGGTTGTCGTTT
>Ga0100390_10003944_pt1 | contig 12862 bp, 10 predicted proteins | sample CryGeymeta201514_FD_81540 | JGI IMG/M metagenome (GOLD analysis project Ga0100390, IMG submission 81540) | Groundwater microbial communities from Crystal Geyser aquifers in Utah, USA - Crystal Geyser metaG 2015-14 | ecosystem: Environmental > Aquatic > Deep subsurface > Groundwater | place... | reverse complement strand
TTTTTGTCCTCGATCAGCAGGCGCCGGATCTCCGGCAAATTTTCGTTGGCGTTCTCGCGGTTCCACTCGTGGACCTCTCCCGACCAGACCGTCTCTTCGTTCAAGGCGATGCGCTCGTGGTTGACGTCCCCGAAAACCATGGCCCCGATGCGCCCGTTGCCGATCGGCAAAGCTTCGCGTTGCCAGCTGGAGGCCGGCTCGTCATACCAGAGGGTGCTGGCCGGATCGCTGCGCTCCGCGGCGGAGAGGCCGTTGCTGGTAATGATGGAGACAAACAGGAGGAACGGTAGAGAACGAATCATAAATTTATTGAAATGCGGCTAAAGATTTCGTTCCATCGTTCCACGGCTGAATTGCAATAGAGTTGAGTGACGTAGCTATTCCATATTTCAGCAGGTCTTGAGCCGTGTAACAGTAAAAGCCGGTCCGACAACGTAGTCGAGCGGGCTTGCCCCTCGACTGGATACGCCTGGAAGCGGTTGGGGTTCTCCGCCAGAGTGCCGGGTTCCTGCCAGTGCCCCGCGTCCACTGCGGCGGCGATGGCCGCCTGCTCGGCCTTGTAGTTGGCGGGCAGGCGGGTGATGAAGTTGAGGTTTTTCAGGACGGTAGGGCATCCGTATCTTATGCCACTTTTGCTTATCGTGTACAAGTTCTGCGGGGAAGTCGCAGCTAATGGCAAAACGGTTTCCACTAGGTGCTTCGGCTATCGGCTAGGCCCGCTCAAGCGCGGAGCCGCTACGGTTTTGACGTATTCCGCAAGTGCCGGTTAATCCACCGGCGGCACACCTTCGTCGTAAACATCGGTGGGGAGCGGACCGGTGTTGTCGGGGAGGAAGACGGAGGCGGCGGCTCCTGTGCTGGTGCGCTGAAGGCGCAGCTCCTGCGACTCCCAGCCCCGCACGCGGGCGGTGACGATGATTTCGTTCAACTCCCGCTTCTCATCCTTTTTAATCACATCCTCACCAGTGGTGGCGGTGAGGATGACCCGAGCCAGTCCGTTAAAGGTCTTCACCGTGCGGGATTGGAAGGGGTGGTGGCTGAGCGGATCGCCATTGTGCACCCCGAGGATGCGGGCGGGGCCCTGGATTTGGATGGAGACCCAGCGCTCGCCTTTCGGATGGAAGGTGCCGTCGGCGTCTTCCACCCGAATGGTGAGGTAGGCGAGCTCGCGTTGACCGGGGTCGAGGGTGGTCTGATCGGTTTCAAAGGCGAACCGGACCGGGGTGCCGGCAGTGCGGAGGCTGGCTTCAGCGATCACTTTGCCGCCTTTGCGGGCCACCGCCTTCAGCTCACCGGGGGTGTAGGGGACCATCCATTCCAGGTGGTAGGGATTCGCTTCGCTGAAGCGCTGCACGCCCAGCGATTGACCGTTGAGGAAGAGCTCGGCCTCGTCGCCGGTGGTATAGGCGTGGACCGGGATGACGCTGCCCTCCTTGCCGGGCCAGTTCCAGTGTGGCAGGAGGTGGATCATCGGCTTATCCGTCCACTGGCTTTGGTAGAAGTAATAGGTGTCCTTGGGGAAATTGACCAGGTCGATAATGCCGAAGTTTCCCAGCACGCGCGGCCAGCCGCCGGACTCGCCGATGTAGTCAAAGCCGGTCCAGCGGAACTCGCCCAGCACAAAGGGCAGGGTATGCGTCAGGTGCCAGGAGTCGCGGGCGTTGATGCGCACCCCGGCATTGTCGTAGGACGATTCATACCAGGCATCGGTCTCCGGGAAAACTTCGGCTGCGGTTAGGTTGGGGATCGCGTATTGCCTCTCCCGGTAGTTGGTGTGGGTGCGGTATTCGCCGCGTGTCTGCAGCGAGTGGGGCACCTCGGAGGCGTAGATGATGCGGTCGGGGAAGCGTGCGTGGTCCTCCTCGTAAAGGAAGCAGGAACCGCCGCCGCCGTTGTAGCCGACGATGTCGAGGAAGTCGAGGAAGCCGGTTTCGTTGGCGGTGTGGATGTGATTGATCCCGGCGGTGACGGGCCGGGTGGACTCGAATTCGTGCACCATCTTGACCAGCTTCTGCACGGTCTCCAGTTCACCGAATTTTTGTGCTTCGGGCACCTCGTTGGCGATGCTCCACATGATGACGCTGGGGTGGTTGCGGTCGCGCCGGAGGTGGTCGATCAAGTCACGCTCGTGCCACTCTGTAAAGTATTGGTTGTAGCCGAAGCGCGCCTTGCCGCGGTCGTTGGGACTGGAGACGAGTTGTCCGTCCACGAAGCTCCAGCCGCGCCGCCACTCGTCGAAGGTCTCGTTGATCACGAGGAAGCCCATTTCATCCGCCATGCGCATGAATTCGGGTGAGTGCGGGTAGTGGGCGGTGCGCAGGGCATTGACGCCGATGTCTTTCATCATCTCCAGGCGGCGCTTGAGCGCATCATCCCACAACGCGGTGCCGAGTGGGCCCAGGTCCTGGTGGTTGCACATGCCGCGCATGAGGATGGGCTCGCCATTCAGGAACATGCCTTGTTCGCGGTCGAAGCGCAGGCTGCGCACCCCCAGCGGGCTCTCGTAAACATCGCGCACCTCGCGACCGGTGCTCAGCGTGGTGCGGATGGTGTAGAGGTGAGGGGAGTCGGGCGACCAGAGCTGCGGCTTCGCCAGCTGTAGGCTTTGGCGAGCGGTGTGCGTGCATTCGCCCGGCACTCGGAGTGTTTCCTGTGTGCTGGCCACGACCCGGTTATTGGCGTTCAGGATCTCCTGTCGGATGGTGACTTTCTGCTCGGAGGGCAGCGCGTTGACGATCTTCGTGTCGATGGCGACGGTAGCGGCTTCCGCACTCACTTGCGGAGTGCGGACATAAGTGCCCCAATGCTCGACGTGGAGTGGATCGGTATGGGTTAGCCAGACGTGGCGGTAGATGCCGGCCCCGCCATACCAGCGGGCGGAGGGTTGCAGCGAGTCATCGACCCGCACGGCGATTACGTTGCGCCCACCAAAGTTCAGGTGGGGCGTCAGGTCATATTCGACCCCGATATAGCCGTAGGGCCGTTTGCCCAGGCGGTGGCCGTTGATCCATACTTCGCCGTTCATGTAGATGCCGTCAAACTCGATAAAGACCCGCCGCGCTGCCAGGTTGTCCGGTACCAGGAAGGCCTTGCGATACCAGCCGATCCCGGCCGGCAGGTAGCCGCCGGGGGCACCGGCCGGGGCGTCCGGATCGAAGTTGTGTTCCACACTCCAGTCGTGCGGCAAATCGAGCTGGCGCCAGCCCGAGGCGTCGAAGTTCATTTTCTCCGCCCCGGACGGATCACCTGGGGAAAAGGACCAGCCCGGATCAAAGTTTTCCCGGCTGCGCGGCGACTCGGCACCGGCTATCAGCGGGCACAAAGTTAAACATGAAAGCAGGAGCAGTGTCATACGTGAATGAATCATACCAAACAAAGTTTTTAAGATGGTGCCCTTCGAGACAACAGCTATTTCGGATCATCGGGCATAGTCAGCAAAAAAGCTGGCATTCGACGAGCGAATGCCAGCTGGTGGTATCAGGTTCCCTGAGGGTGGACTTTAGTGCGCCGCGTAGGGGAGCGAAGAATCCTGTAGGAAGATCAGGACGCGACCATCGGCAGTCTTCACATATCCTTTGGTATATTCGACCTTGGTTTCTTTGCCAGTGGCCTTGGCGGTGAAGTAATAATGCCCCATCGCTATCGCCTTGTTGCCAAAGATCTTAATGTTGGTTTTCTATTATTTGTTTTTTGTTATTTGTATTTGTGTTGGTGGGAAAATTTATACCCAACCGGCTAAAATGCCTGAGTCAAAAACAGCCGGAATTCACGGTCTGCCGCCGCATCCGATACCCCGAAGAGGATGCCGAGGTTCGCTGTAAACCGTTCCCGCAGTTTCCATTTTAAGAGCGGGCCGAGCTGGTGCTCCTGTTCATCGAAGCTGCCGATTGCCTCCGTGTGGTTGAAATCGCCATAGTAGTCCACCGCCAGCCGGATCCTATCCGAGAGCCGCCGGCTGATCTGTGCCCGCGCTTCGAGCAGGTAGCCTCCGTCTGATTCAGCGCCGAATTCATGCCCGGTGATCAAGATGCCCCGCGCCTGCCAGTCCTCTGGCTCGCGGTATCAAGCCTGGAATTGGGCGGGGGATCGAGTAGCCACGCCCCGCGATGGCAGAGGACTGCCATAGCTACATGGTTGTAGCCGAGCCAGTCCTCTGGCTCCCGGTATCACGCCTGGAATTGGGCATGGAATCGAGTAGTCACGCCCCGTAATGGCAGAGGACTGCCATAGCTACATGGTTGTAGCCGAGCCAGTCCTCTGGCTCCCGGTATCACGCATGGAATCTGGCGGGGAATCGAGTAGCCACGCCCCGCGATGGCAGAGGACTGCCATAGCTACATGGTTGTAGCCGAGCCAGTCCTCTGGCTCCCGGTATCGGGGCATGGGGCGAATCGACGTCTTTAATCGATTCAATGTCCTCTGCTGTTGGCAATCGGATGCTTTCCCCGAGCCATCGTGAAGACTGGCAACAAGAATTAGTTCCGTTTCGTTTTTGGACCAAGTTTTAGCGCTGCTGCTGGTAGATCTGCATACGTTGTTGCCATTGGCCCACCGAGGCACTGCTGTTGACCTGGCTGGCGTAGCTCTCAAAGCCAGCCGTATCTTTGGCAACATCGGCTTCGATGGCCAGGTGGTAGGCGGCTTCGGCGCGGATCGCTGCGGGCAGCATGTTATCCGCAGCAATGGCACGCAATTGTGCCAGGCCCTGCTCCGGATCGCCCTGATAAAATTTGGCAAAAGCCTGGCCGATACGGGCACGACCGAGCAGGAGATCGTTCGTGAAGGCATCGGCTGCGATGCTGTAAAACTCTTCTGCAGTGGCGTAATCGGCGGCGGCGTAGGCACTGTCGGCGACCTGCAGTGCGGCGACTCCGCCCAGGGGCTTATTGCTGTATGCCCGCGCAAAATCCGCGAGCGAGTCGCTGGCTCTGGCTGCGGCATACGCTGCCTGAACTTTTTGCCCGGCGTAGGCAGCATAGATCCGCATGCCGTTGAAGCCGATCACCAGTAGTGCCAGCACAGCGATGCAGCCGGTAATGAAGCCCTTGTTTTCCATCCAGTAAAGATGGATACGGTCTTCAATCGAAATGGCTGCCGACTCGCCGGCGTCAATCAGATGACGTTCATCGGCCTGCTGATCTTCGGGCAGTGTGGGATTGGTGATCTTGTTCTTTTTGGGACGTTTCATGTTAAGGGTGGGAAGGTGTTTAGACGGCTGAGGGCGGTGACCTGAGACCTGAAAAGATGTAAAGGTGGAAGGTAGAAGTGAAAAAAACTGAAAACTGCTGAACTGGAAACGGACGAACGGATGAAGCTGCGAAGCGATTAATCAAAGATGACAGTCTTATTATTGTAAACGAGAATCCGGTTATCGAGATGGAGGCGGATGGCTTGGGCGAAGACGGATTTTTCGAGGTCCCGGCCCTTGCGGATCAGGTCGGGGATGGAGTTGCGATGATTGATGCGGGTAACGTCCTGGTGGATGATGGGGCCTTCGTCAAGATCGGCGGTGGCATAGTGCGCCGTGGCGCCGATCAGCTTCACTCCGCGGGCGTGGGCCTGGTGATAAGGTTTGCCGCCGGCAAATGCGGGCAGGAAGGAGTGATGAATGTTGATGACCGGGCAGCCGACCTGTTGCAGGAAGCTTCCCGAGAGCACCTGCATGTAGCGGGCCAGCACCACCAGTGAGCAGCCGTGCTCGCGGACGATTCTGAGTTGCTCCACCTCGGATTCGGCTTTGGTCGCTTTGCTGACGGGGATGTGGTAAAAATCAAGGCCGTAGCCCGCGGCTGCGGCGCGGAGCGTGGCGTGATTTGAGAGCACACAGGCCAATTCACCCGCCATTTCCCCCGCCCGGAAGCGGAGAATGGTATCGTGAAAACAATGGTCGGTCTCCGAAACGAAGAGGGCGACCTTGGGGCGGTCGGTGGACAGGGCGACCTGCACCTGCATCCCCAGCTCTGTGCTGGCGAACTGCTTGAAGGCTGCGGCCTCCGCTTCGATTTGCCCCGACGGGGCCCATTCAACCCGCTGAAAAAAGATGTTGGCCACCAGGTCCTTGTGCTGGTCGGCGTGAATGATGTTGCTGCCGCGCAGAAAAATCCAGCTGGATACGCGCGAGACCAGACCCGGCTGATCCGGGCCGTGGAGGAGGGCGATGATGGTCGGTGGTTTCATGCCTGTCAGCGCGGATTGGCTTCCTGGCTGTAGCTCTGGATCGAGCGCACCTGATAGCCCTTTTCACGCAGTGCCTTGATGCCCTCGACGGCAGCCGAGGCGGCCGAGATGGTGGTCATGATACAGATGTTGTGCTTGACCGCCTCGGTGCGGATCTGGTTCTCATTCTGCCGCGGCACGGTGCCCTGCGGGGTGTTGATGATGAGCGCGATCTTGTTGTTTTTGATCAGGTCAATCACGTTGGGGCGGCCTTCGCTGAGGCGGCAGACGTTTTTCACCTTGATGCCGTTTTCCTTGAGCAGTTTGCCGGTGCCGGCGGTGGCGATAATGCCGAAGCCGAGTGCGCTCAGGCCTTTGGCAATGTCCACCGCGCGCTGTTTGTCCGCATCTTTTACACTGATAAAGACATCGCCGGCATCGGGCAGGCTGGGCTTGGCTGCCATCTGTGATTTGGCGAAGGCGACCCCCAGGTCTTTGTCGAGGCCCATCACCTCGCCGGTGGAGCGCATCTCGGGGCTGAGCATGACCGGTGCGCCGGGGAAGCGGTTGAAGGGGAAGACCGATTCCTTGACGGCCCAGTAGGGCGGGATGATTTCCTTGGTGAAGCCGAGATCGGCGAGCTTTTCTCCCGCCATGATGCGGGCGGCCAGTTTGGCCAGCGGCACGCCGATGGCTTTGGAGACAAAGGGCACAGTGCGGGAGGCGCGCGGGTTGACTTCGATGATGTAGAGCTCGTCGTCTTTGATGGCGTATTGCACATTCATCAGGCCGACGACTTTCAACTCCTTGGCCAGCGCGTAGGTGGCGACGCGCACTTTCTCCAGCATTTCCGCTGAGAGCGTGTGCGGCGGCATCACCATCGCGGCATCACCGGAGTGGACGCCGGCAAATTCGACGTGTTGCAGCACGCCGCCGATGACGGTGGTTTCGCCGTCGGAGATGCAGTCCACATCCAGTTCGAAGGCATCTTCCAGGAACTTGTCGAGCAGCACCGGTTTGCCGGGGGCCGCATCAAAGACTTCGCGGATGATGCCCTTCATCTCCTCCATGTCGTAAACGATGAACATGCCGCGTCCGCCCAACACGAAGGAGGGCCGCAGCAGGATCGGGAAACCGATCTCGCCCGCCAGCTCGTAGGCTTGCTCCTGGGAGTGGGCGATGCGGTTCTTCGGCTGTTTGAGATCGACGCGGGAGAGAATGTCACGGAAGAGGTTGCGGTCTTCAGCGGCGTCGATCATCGCCGGGGAGGTGCCGATAATGTGCACACCGTGGGCTTCGAGCTCGCTGGCGAGATTGAGCGGGGTCTGTCCGCCAAACTGCACGATCGCACCCGAGCAGCCCTCCTGGAAATAAATCTCGAGCACATCCTCCAGCGTGAGCGGCTCGAAGAAGAGCTTGTCGGAGGTGTCGTAGTCAGTCGAGACCGTCTCCGGGTTGGAGTTGACCATCACCGTTTCGTAGCCGGCCTCGCGCAGGGCGTAGGAGGCATGCACGCAGCAGTAGTCGAACTCGATGCCCTGGCCGATCCGGTTGGGGCCGCCGCCAAGGATCATGATCTTTTCCTTATCGGTCTGCTTGATTTCGTTTTCGCTGCCGTAGGAGGAGTAGTAATAGGGGGTAAAGGCTTCAAACTCCGCCGCACAGGTATCCACCAACCGGAAGTTGGTCATGATGCCGAGTTTTTCCCGTTTCTTGCGCACGGGTTGGCGGCTCGAACCGATCAGCTCGGCTATCAACTGATCACTGAAGCCGGCCTCTTTGGCGGTCCGCATCAGCTCCACGTCAATTTTGGCCAGGCTCGTTGCACGCAGCTGCAGCTCGATCTCCACCAGCTGCCGCAGTTGCTCCAGGAACCAGGGGTCGATGGCGCATAGCTCAAAAATCTCCCCATTGCTCATGCCGTGGAGAAAGCCCTGGCGCAGCCAGAAGACGCGCTCGGCGGTAGCCACCGAGATGCCTTCGCGCACCCGTTGCAGATCATCGATCTTTTGCTCGAACTTTTTCGGACCGACGAAGCCCTTGGCCCCGATTTCGAGCGAGCGCAGCGCCTTTTGGAAGGATTCCTTGAACGTGCGTCCGATCGCCATGGCCTCACCCACCGACTTCATGGCCGAGGTCAAGCTGGTGTCCGCACCGGGAAATTTCTCGAAGGTGAAACGCGGGATCTTGGTCACCACGTAGTCAATCGTCGGCTCAAAGCTGGCCGGGGTCTCGCGGGTGATGTCGTTTTGCAACTCGTCGAGGCTGTAGCCGACCGCCAGCTTGGCCGCGATCTTGGCAATCGGGAAACCGGTCGCTTTGGAGGCGAGGGCCGAGCTGCGCGAGACGCGCGGATTCATCTCAATCACCACCATCCGGCCGGTCTTGGGGTCAACAGAGAACTGGATGTTGGAACCACCGGTCTCGACCCCGACCTCGCGGATGCAGGCGAAGGACGCATCCCGCATCAACTGGTATTCCTTATCCGTCAGTGTCATCGCTGGGGCCACCGTGATGGAGTCGCCGGTATGCACGCCCATCGGATCGAAATTCTCAATCGAGCAAATGACCACACACTGGTCCTTGTGGTCGCGCATCACCTCCATCTCGTATTCCTTCCAGCCCAGCAGGCACTCCTCGACCAATACCTCGTGGGTGGGCGAAATTTCGAGGCCGGACTGCACCATCCGCTCATATTCCTCGCGGTTGTAGGCGATGCCGCCGCCGGATCCGCCGAGCGTGTAGCTGGGGCGGATGATGATGGGGAAATCGCCAATCAGTTCGTCGGCCGCAGTGATCGCCTCGGCCAGCGTGTTGACCGTCGCCGAGCGGGCCACGTCCAGCCCGATCTTGAGCATGGCCTGCTTGAAGACATCGCGGGCCTCACCTTTTTCGATGGCCTCCGGCTTTGCGCCGATCATCTGCACCCCGTATTTTTCCAGGATGCCGGCATCGTTTAGATTCATCGAGAGGTTGAGCCCGGTTTGACCGCCCAGGGTCGGCAGCAGGGCGTCCGGCCGCTCCTTGTCGATGATTTTTTCCAGCGCATCGACGGTCAGCGGCTCGATGTAGGTGACATCCGCAAATTCCGGGTCGGTCATAATGGTCGCCGGGTTGCTGTTGACCAGGACCACTTGATAGCCTTCCTCACGCAGCGCTTTACAGGCCTGTGTGCCGGAATAATCGAACTCGCAGGCTTGCCCAATTACGATCGGACCCGAGCCTATGATTAAAATCTTTTTAATATCAGTGCGTTTTGGCATAAAATTCCGCTGAAAGTTGGGCGTTTTAAATGCCTATGCAAGCACGAACAAGGCGCAATGCTGCCGAGTCGGAGACTGCGCTTGCAAAAACCGCTGCTGCTGCTGAACTTGTGGTCCATGTCTCGAAGCAAGAAGCCTGTTGTCCTGGTCGCGATATTTTTCGCTCTGCTCATTGTATTGCCCGGCATCATTTGGGTGCTGGCAAAAGCCGGTGCTGCCCGGGATGTGGGCACGGCCTTTACGCCTGCGGCGCACCCGGTCGCCCCGGCCACTGCGGCGGTGGATTATGAACTCGATCAACTCGTCGAAAAAGTGGACAGCTTGATGGCCGGAGACATCGCCACGGCTGTGCGCAAGGGCGATCTTGCACTCGATTTTGTGGCCGGGCTGAACCAGGAGATCGAAAAAGCCCGCAATGATCTGCGCACGGGTAAACATGAGCGCGCCCGTGAGCGCTACCTCACGGTTCTTAACGCAGCCGGGCGGCAACTCGCTGCTGTGGGTGCCGCCGAAAAAGCCCAGGCCCTGAAAGCGGCCACCTATGCGGAGCTCCAGCGTCTCGAACCACTGCGCAGCACATTCGGGAACACCTACCGCGAAGCCGTGGCATCTTACGATGCGGCGCTGCGCTCCCTGCAAACGGCTGCTTTCCCGCAGGCAGTGGATGAGTTTGAACTGGCGGGTGCCATCATGGGAGACCTGGAGGCGCGCTCCCTCCAGCAGCTCGGCACATTGCTGGAAGCAGGCCAGGCCGCCCTGGAGAACCATCAACTGGCAGCCGCCAGTGAAGCCTTTCAGGCGGCGCTTGAGATCGATGCCGACAACCGCACCGCCAAAGACGGGCTGCAAATGCTGGCCGCGCTGGAAGGGATTGGCGCGGCGATCCAGCAAATTCGCCAGCTCGAAGCCGCCGGCCAACTGGATCAGGCACTGGCCGGGCTGGATCAACTGGCTGCGGCGCATCCGGAAAACCCGGTGCTGGAAAAACAGCGTAGTTCCCTGCAGGCGCGCGTGCTCGAGCGTGATGTGCAGGCGCTCCTGGCCCGCTCGCTCGAAGCGGAGCAGGCTGGTGATCTACCGGCTGCCATCGCCGGGATCGAGGCCGCACTCAAACTGAAGCCGGATCCGCAACTGCAGGCAAGATTGGCGCAGTTGCAGCAACGTGATCAGAAAGCCCGTCTGGAAACCCTGCTGGAAGATGGTTTTCAAGCACTGAAAGCGGGTCGTTACGAGGCGGCGCGCGAGCATTACAAAGCCGCCGCTGCACTGGATGCCAACTCCAAAGAAGCCCGCACCGGTCTGGAAAAAGCCTCCAGTCTCTATCTCGCTGAGGTCCGTTACGCGCAAAATATCGCCAGCGCCGAGCGCTATATCAAAGAGGGGCGCTTTCCGCTCGCGGCCAGATTGTTTAATCAAGCCATGACCTCCCGCCCGGAAAAACTCCCGCCTGAACGGCTCAAAAAAGAAAGCACCATCCGTGAGGTGCTGGAGGCCCAGAGCCGGGAAGTGCCCGTCCAGATCAAGTCTGACGGGCGCACCTTCATCAGTATTATCGGCGTCCTGCCGCCCGACCGCTTCAGCAGCAAGGATCTCAAGCTCTTTCCCGATGTCTATCAGGTGCGCGGTTCGCGCAAAAATTATAAAGACGTTGAGCTGGAAATTAAAGTCGATGCCACCACCGGCAGCCAAACGATCACCGTCCAATGTATCGAAAAACTCTAGTTGATCCCGCTGCTGCGGCAGTGCCGGGGCTCAGGCCCAGGGGCTGCCGCAGCATCCGGGGGACCAATCCCCGGCCAGCTGGCGGGCGGGCAGGGGATTGCCTGCAACGGATGCTGCCGGTCTTTCTTCTGTCCGCAGTGCTATTGCATGCGGCACCGGATCCCGACATTTTTGATGGCCGCGTCACCCCGCAGCAAAGCAGCGGGGACGACCCGGCAGCTACAGTGGGTGACGGAGCCAGTGCTGCAACAGGTGGAGGCCAATCGGGCGACCATGCCTCAGCCAGTAGTTCGGCCCAGTCGCCCGTTAGTGGTCGTGGTGCCTCCAGTCGTGATTTCAGTCAAGTGGGTCAAAGCAGCAGCGGTCAACAGGTAGCCAGTTCCGGTTCCGGTGCCAGCGGCGGGGCTGCGGATGCGTCCCCTGCTGGCACGGATGCTGCCGCTGGTGGAGCGACGGCCACCCCTGCGGACTCCGGTGGCGGCGCGGCGGGAGCTGAGCCGCCTCCCCGTGACTTCAGCGAGATCGGAGGCCTCACCGGAGCGGCAGGGCAGGGGGTTGAAGTCAATACGTCCAAGGCAGCACCGCCTCCCGGCGGCGCGGCCGGCCACTCCCCCGGCAAAGCACCCACCGCCCCGCCGGATCCGGGGCAGGGCACTGGCGGCTCCGGTTCACAGCCGGCTGCCGGGAATCAATCCGGTGATTACGGTCAGACGCTACCATCAGGGATATAATGAACTATAACCGCAAAGTTTGGCAAAGACCGGGATGGATGGGCATTCCATTCTTCACCCGGATAGGACTGTTGCGGCGATACCCGGTTACTGCAAAAAGTAGCCGGGTGGATGCATTCCCCGAATCGTCCGGGACCGGACAGTTGCAAACTCACCGGCGCCAGCGCTGTAGCTCCATACGTCAAATCTGGGTACTGCTGTGCCTGGCCTGGTCCCCGCTCCAGCTCCCGGCGGCGCGGGTCATCGAAGCCGGGGCCATCCCCTTTACCGCCTTCTTGTCCAAAGCGGATTTTGACCAGCGCTATCCGGGGCAGGAACTGACGGACCTGTCCCAACTCGATCCGGGCTGGTATGTCATCTACCAGCACGAATCGCTCAGCTATTATTTCGGACCGGTGTTGCTCGAATCGACTGGACAGGACTATCTCACTCAACTGACCCAAACCGTCGAAAACGCCGTTGCCCAGCGCCCCTCCATTCAGGATTACCGCCTCGAACTCAGCTACGAACCCAGCCACAGCAACACCCCTGCCGACGCCGCTGCTCCCGATGCCAGCAACCGGGAGCCGGGCGCTGGCCCTGCCGGTCCACCCCCGCCACCTCCCAGCATCTGGACCTTCTTCCGGCGGCTCTTCGGTTTGTAACCATACATTCGGTAGTGAATAGGAAAAAAAATTGTTAACCGTGAATTTACGTGAATAAGAACGCCGCCAAAATGGCGGAGGATTAACCCTTGATACGAGATCGCATAAAAACTGTAAGTCAATTAACGTTAATTCACGTAAATTGTTTAACTCATTTTTTTAAGAATAATGGGTGTCCTTTATTCACAATTTTAAGTGCGGGGTAACTTGCGGAAACATGGCAACAGGGTAGCGCAGGTGCGTCCCCGCACCGCAGGAACGTCCGCAGTGCCAAGCCTGCAGGACCAGGCCAACACCTCCGGAACACCACTGCCGCAACGTGCGCCGCGAGGACCCGATCACGCTA
>Ga0100390_10003936_pt1 | contig 12875 bp, 19 predicted proteins | sample CryGeymeta201514_FD_81540 | JGI IMG/M metagenome (GOLD analysis project Ga0100390, IMG submission 81540) | Groundwater microbial communities from Crystal Geyser aquifers in Utah, USA - Crystal Geyser metaG 2015-14 | ecosystem: Environmental > Aquatic > Deep subsurface > Groundwater | place... | reverse complement strand
TAAGTATAAGCAATATCAATACTTAGAGGATGGCACGGATTTTGCTCTTAAGACAGATCAGAGCAGAGCAGAATTATTTAAAAATATATCCTCAAAAAAAGTCAAGAAGCAGAGACTTAAACTTTCCGATGGACAATGGAAACAGGTGTGGGGCAAGTTACTCAAGAATCCTGCCGATAAAGGTAACACAGGGAGGGCGGAAGCCGACAAATGGGTCAACAGGGGAAACACCTTTGAGGAGTTGATGGCAAGTGTCGATACCCAGAATGCTATTTATGTAAGGTTGAACACCGAGCCCAAATACAGAAAGTTCGCCAAAAATGTCTTTGGTAGAGATTGGAAGGAAAGGTTTCCAGTGGTAGATAAGGCTCCCATTACCAAGTCTGGTCACGATACACCAGATGCCGAGGAGACCCGTAAGTTTATCGTTGAACAGGAAAAGCTGAAGGCGGAAAGGAAGAACACAGGATGATGTTACCAAAACATCCAGCGAAATATACGGACACGATGATACCCGTGTTTGCCAAACTTCTCAAGGGCCGCAAAGCCGTTCTTGACCCGATGGCCGGGACGGGGAAGTTATCGCTTATCAGGAAATACGGCTTTGCCGGCAAGGTCTTTTGTAACGATATAGAGAACGATTGGATAGACCCTAAGTACGGTGTCGCTATGTGGACTACCTGTGACGCGGCCGCACTTCCCTATCCCGACAAACACTTCGACGCCATCTGTACCTCCCCGACGTATGGCAACCGTTTTGCGGACAAATATTCACCAGACGCAACATGGACGCACATGGGATATTCACACTCACTTAAAAGGTCACTTCATCCTGCCAACACCGGACAGATGCAATGGGGGGGCGACTATCGCTCCAAACATGAACAAATCTACCGCGAGTGTGTGCGCGTACTGAGGTCTGGTGGCCTATTCATAGTCAACATCTCTAACCATATTCGTGGCGGCAAGGAAATATTTGCCGTTGAATGGCATTGCGAGACGTTAATCTCTTTGGGGTTGACGTTCCTGCTCGACAGGACAATAAGTACACCCCGAATGTGCCGAGGAAAAAACCGAGAGGCGCGCGTTACCCATGAACACATTCTTGTCTTGGAGAAACCATGAGAGGAGACCCGGAAGAAGACCGTTGGAACGGTCGCCGCCCAGAGGACCTGTTCCCGCCCCACGACATCAACGCCGAACGCGCCATCCTTGCAAGTATGATTCTCTCCGGCGATGCCGCGGCACACGCGTTGGATGAGATAGGGGCGCGTGATTTCTATTCCCCACAACACGCCACGATTTTCACGGTGTTCGAGAAATTGTCGGCGTTTGGGAAGCCGCTGGACACTGTCACCATCAAGGATGAGTTACAGAAACAGGGTAAACTCGACGATGTCGGGGGTATCCAGTTTCTCATATCTCTCCTCGATGATGCCCCCACCGGAGCAAATATCGCATCGTATATCACCATTGTGAAAGAAAGGGCCATGCGGCGCAGGATATTGGAGGCGTGTATGGAGGCGGTGCGGTTCTCGTATGATGACACCGTGCCCACGAAAGACCTGCTCTCGCGTGTCCAGAACGCCGTCCTGTCGATGGAGGCCGGGAACAAAAAACAGGGCGCGTTACCGCTGAGTAAAATTGTGATGGAAACGATGGAGTACGTGAACAAGATTCACGATGGCGAACTCAACGCGCTATCGGGCATACCGACGAACTTCAAGGACCTCGACGCCATCATCGGCGGTCTTGGCGACGGAGAGTTGATTGTGATTGCCGGAAGACCAGGCATGGGTAAAGCACAACCATTAGACGCTAACATTCTAACGCTATACGGTTGGAAGCGGATGGAGAATGTCAGTGTTGGAGACAAGTTGGCGTCCATTGATGGGTTGCCGTCGGAGGTTGTTGGTGTTTACCCACAAGGCGAGAAACAGGTTTATCGGGTTACTTTTTCGGATGGCAGAAACGCGGAATGTTGCGAAGACCATCTGTGGCAAATCACCTACCGAGATTGGGATAAACCAAGAGTGGTAACTTGCCAACGCCTTACGGAGATGTTGAAATATAAACGTTACCGTAACAGGATATGGATAGACAATTTCGATGGCAACTTTGGGAAACATCAAAAATTGCCGTTAGACCCTTGGGTTTTAGGATACATGATAGGCAACGGTTCGTTTATGAAGTCAACCCCCAGTGTTTCAACAAGGGACGCAGAGATACCCAAACGCATCTGTGACACCTTTATGGTGGAAAGGAGGGTTTCCAAAGTAAGCAAATATGACTATCGGATTGTGAAGAGAACCCGTGGTTTTGGGAATCCGTTGACCTCGGCACTGAAGACACTTGGGCTTTGGGGGCTACACTCTCAAGATAGGTTTATCCCAAGATTGTACATGTCGGCAGACAAGAATTCCAGAATTGGACTTCTGCGAGGGTTGATAGACAGCGATGGTTATGCCCATCCTTGGGGAACAGTAGAGTTTGACTCCTCAAGTGAACGACTATCTAAAGATGTGGTGGATTTGGTACGAAGTCTTGGTGGATGGGGATGGTGCAAAAAGAAGTCTACCTCTTTCGTGTATAAGGGCAAAAAAAAGGCAGGCTTGCCAGACTATCGTTGTCATCTTCATTGTGCGGACCCGTCAATTTCCGCATCCCTGTCCAGAAAAATATGTCGTCTTAAAACCCAATTAAATGTGATTTCCGTAGCGCCGACAAGGGTTGCTAAAACCCAATGTATTAGGGTATCTCACCCATCGGGCTTGTATGTCACGGACAATTTTGTGGTGACACACAACACCACGCTCGCCCTCAACCTGGCGGGGCATATCAGTGTCCACCAGAAAATCCCGACCCTGTTCTTTTCTCTTGAAACCGGATATCAAGCGCTGAGTATGGCGTTGTTGGGCATGCTCGGCAGGGCCAATACGACCGCAATCAGGATGGGATACCTGACTGCCAAAAGTTTAGGCCGGCTGAATACGCGCGCGGCCCCCGAATTATATGAAGCCCCGATGGTCATCGACGATACACCCTCGCTCAATATCGTCGATATCTGTACCCGTACCCGCAGGTACATCAAACAGTACGGGTGCAGGGTTGTCTTCATAGACTACCTGCAACACATACGGCCGTACCAGAGAGAACGTAGCCGTGAACAGGAAGTCTCGGAAATCACCAAGATGCTGAAAGACCTGGCGCGGGATATGAGCGTTCCGGTGGTGGCACTCGCACAACTCAACCGCAACTTGGCCAACCGTGAAGACCGCAGACCTGCGTTGCAGGACTTACGCGAGTCGGGTCAGATAGAGGCCGAGGCCGACGTGGTGTTGATGTTACACAGGCCGGACTATTACGATAAGGATGCCCGGCCGGGTATCGTGGAGGTATGGACCGAAAAGCATCGCGACGGTCCAACCGGAGTGATTGAGTTGACCTATATCAAGGAACAGTCAAGGATAGAGGACCTGATACAGCCAGGGGCCAACGAGGAGTATTCCGTATGAAAATTTGCACCAAGTTTGGCCGCGGTTATTTGTCTATAAAGGGGATACATATGGAAAAGTCATACCGTTCGCTTCTTAGAAGATTAGCCAAGAAAGATTTGGCTATTGACATTTCAAGTCACTACTCTATAATCAGGGCGCGCATCGCTGGAACCGTAATCACCGTTTCATATCCGGCGATTTGTTTGTTCGTGCAGTCAAGACTGATGTCGAGAGGTAAGGATGGCCTTTATCGTCTGACCGACAAGGGGAAAGATATTGCGAAAGAGAAGTGGTTCGACGAAAGGAAAGAACAACTCGGCTTTATGGGAGCGGAAAGGGAGACCAAATGAGTACCTTTTGGATTCAGACCTACACCGGCAAGGTGTTCGACCTTGCGGAGCCAAAAGAGGAAATGGTGGACATTGTCGATATCGCCCATGCCCTCAGTCAGATGTGCAGGTTTACGGGTCATTCCGATAAGCCGTATTCGGTGTCAGAACATTGTTGCCACTGCCGGGACATCGCGGCGGAGCCGTTCAGACTTGAGGCGTTGCTCCATGACGCCCCGGAAGCATACTACGGAGACCTTAACCGGCCAATGAAGCGCTTGTTGGGGGTAAATGCAAAGGCCCACATGGATAATATCGACAGGGTGGTCAGGTCCGCGTTGGGACTTCTGCCACTCCTCCCGCCGGAAGTAAGGGAAATCGACAACCGGTTGCTGATGACAGAGAAGGTGTGTCTGCTAAAAAACACAATCAAATGGCCCGATATCGCAGAACCGTATCCGGCGGGGTTTGCAATAATCAAGTGCTGGTCTCCGCGCAGGGCGGAGGGCGAATTCTTGGCTCGAATAGAGTCGTCGTGATGGTAACTAAACTGTTTCCCTTTGCGATGGTTGCGATGAGCACAGGGGCCGCTATCGTCTATGCCTGCTATGGTGATGTTCGTCACACGGTCTATTGGGTAGCCGCGGCCGCCTTGACGCTTAGTGTGACGGTATGAGTGCGCTCCACGTTGACCCGTATTGTTCCTCCTGCGAGATTGGAACCTCCCACGAATGGGATAGAGAAGGACATCACCAATACACGACCTATACTTGTCTCGATAGTGGTGAACCGGACGAAATAACGCAGTTTCCGAAATCATGCGATATAAGAAAGTGTCCCCGAATACCAAAGGAGTTTCGCAATGGATAAAGAGATTATTGAGTTTGCTGGACTTGATAGTGCGGCGGCATGGTCGGAAGATTATGTTCTCGACCGTCTCAAATCGAAACTGTGTGAAGTGGGATATGGGTGGAACATCGAGCTTATGCAACCATCTGGTGTATTTCATTGCAGGTGGTGGAAATCATCTACAACATTTTTCGACGGTAGAAGCGCTACCGAACTCGCCGCTTTCTCGGCGGCTATACGCGCCGCGGGTTTGCTCAAGCCGAAGTATTTGTGTCGTCAATGCGGGGGTAAGGGTAAGGTATCCCAATACCCGCTGGGATGGGTATGTACCAAGTGCGGGTGCAGTAGTTACGAAACTCACGAGCAACCCATCGAAACGCATCCGGTCAAAAAAGAGCCGGAGAGAAAATTTACAGTAGACAGCATGGGCGGATATATTTGTGTTGAGGCCCAGGACGGTTCTCAGCATTTCCACATTCGCAAAGATGAACTTCCCGCCCTCATCGCCGAACTTGAAAAAGTGGAGGAGTCTTCCGATGGACGGAGGATGGAAAATGAATAAAAGGCGGCAGGCGGGTGAGTGGGTATGGCTATCGGCCAATTGTGGATTTGTAGGAGAGTCTAACCGTCTCAAGGCTGAAATACAACCAGACGATGAGGCAGATCTTAATTATTGTGAACTGTGTGGCGACGATGGGTGCCGAGAATGGGCTACATTGTTGACCGAACCAGACCCCCTGCATGAAGGAAAACGTCACATGCTTTGCCATGTTTCTGAGTGCCAGATGTTCGATGAAAAACAAGATGGATGATAGCGAATGACGAAATGCCCGAAGAAGAGCATGTGGCAAAAACTTTATTGGTCTGGCAGATATTACATCAGTGGAAAAATGGTTGTTACCGATAAGGCCGGATGTATTTTTCTCACCTCGTCCGGCAAGAAGAGCATTAATTGTCCGAGAAGGATGCTTAACGCTATGGAGATATGGCGAGAGCGAGCGCAAAGTCTTTCAGGTAAAGGAGGTCGCCCATGCCGATGACTAACCAAGAATACGCTGAGCGTGTTGCGAAGGAAATGGGGTGGGCCAATCAACCGATTACTAGTGATGACCCGCGAGGGACGATGGAAAGTATGAAGCGGGGCGCCGTCTTGTAGAAAAGGAGACCGAATAATGGAACTCGCTGGCAGGTGGACAATTATTCACGGCAGTCGTAGTGATGTGTTTAGGTTGTGGCCCCTTGGCGACCTTCACGTTCCTTCGGTCGCTTTTGACGAGGCGTTGTTTCTCCACGACAGGAAAGAGATTGAACAAGACCCCTATTCTATCGCCGTCGGACTGGGCGACTACGGCGAATTTATTACCCCCAAGGACGAGAAGCGTTGGGACGCTCGTATCGTTGACCGCTCGGTTGCCATCGCAGATTTAGCTCATTATGGCACCTATATCATGGACAGGGTAGCCGATTATCTAAACCCCATTCGAGGTCGGTTGCTTGGGGTTGCGGAGGGAAACCACGAATACGAATATGCAAAGCGTCACGACCTCGACCCTACCCGGTATCTGGCGGACGTGCTCAAGGTTCCATATCTGGGATATTGGTCGCTCATGGAACTCGTGTTTATACGCCGCTCTCAGTATCGCGGGAAGCCGCGACTCGTCAGGGGGCGCGTCCCGTCCATCCCCGGCCAATCAGCGGGAAGCGTCACCGTGGTATTATGTGTCCACCACGGTTCGGGAGCCGCGCGCACAGCCGGCGGAAGGGCGAACAAATCCCTCGAAGCCTCGCGTCAATGGCTGGCCAACATCTTCATTATGGGGCACCTACACGATGCGCTCGATAAACCTTTTCCGCTGGCGATGCTTGAGGAGGGCGGAGAAAACTACAAATCGTTCCCGCGCCTCTGCGTCATCGCGGGTTCATACGCAAAGGGATACGTGAGAGGAGTCACGACTTTTCCAGAGCGTTACGAGATGCCGCTCAATACACTTGGTTCAACACCCATTGAAATACGCCCCGCTTGTCTCGCTCAGAGAGAAGGGACGCGAGGGAAGGTGCATCGAGCAAACGAACTCCGTATCAGTATCCAAAATCCGTCAATAACGATGTGAGGAGATGTGCTATGAGCGACGCTATCAAACACGACAAAGAGAAACTTCGTTTCGACCTCGTGCCGGTGTACCCTCAAGAACAGGTTGCGGCCGTCTATACTTTCGGGGCGAAGAAGTACAGTGACCGAAATTGGGAGGTTGGTTTCACTTGGAACCGACCCTACGGGGCTACATTAAGACACATGGTAGCGTTTTGGGGCGGAGAAGACCTCGACCCCGAAACCGGCCTGCCTCACTTGGCCCACGCCATCTGCGAACTTCAGTTCCTTCTTGAGTTCACGAAGACGCACCCGGAAATGGATAATAGGCCCAAACGTTCCTACGCTGAAATGTACAAGGCTGACCAAAACCCTAGACGTGATACTCAGAAGGGCGGGCAGTGATGGATGCGACCAAGTGGGTAGCTAGGTATCTCGACCACGTCTCGGCAACGGGTTGCGAAAAGCCGTACACCACCCGCACCTCCACCAAACCAAGACTGGTGGCGTTCGGGAGACAGTTTGGCGATACCGACCTGATGGGTATCAACGGCGAGACTATCGTCAAGTGGCTTTCCTCGCTCCCTTGTAAGGTTTCGACCAAACACGCCTACCTGCGCGTCCTGTCCGCCGCCCTGAACCGTAGCCGCCGCCTTGGATGGGAGGTCCCGGCGCTCGGCATCAAACCGAAGGACTTGGGCAGGGCGGTGGTGGAAGAGCAAACCCCTTTGACAAAGGAACAGGATGAACAACTCATCGAACGGGCAAAGACCCACAGCCTCGGCTCCGCCATCATGCTTGCACGTTTCGCGGGCCTGCGCTTACAGGAGTTTCTGCGTCTCGAATGGCCCGACATCGACTTCGAGTTTGACTTGATACACGTCAGGGCCAAACCCGGATGGTCCCCGAAGAACCATCAGGAACGAAGTATCCCTATGCACCACGTGATGAAGGATTTCTTAACACAACGGCAACGGCGGACGGGGCCGGTAGTGGTCAAGCATAACGGTCAACCCTACGGCCGTCCGCCTCGAACCGCCCTTGTGACCCTGTTCAAGAAGTTGGGCATAAAGGGGGCTTGGCACGTCCTTCGTCACACATTTTGCACCCGGATGCTCGAAAACGGCTCTGATATCTATCAGGTCAGTAAACTGATGGGACACAACGATGTAGCCGTAACACAACGCTACGCCCATACAGCGGCCCGCCAGTTCACGACGGCGGCGCAAAGTGCGTATTGATACCAATCGGAACGTCGTGCGTCCTGACGCATTTAAATGCCCTTCCTGAACGGTCGGTGGTATAGTCCACCCCGCCCCGGTCTAACGCGAGATATGGCTCAACGCGTCTACGAGTAGTCGTTTGATTTTTGTCCTATCTCCACACTCATGTTGCATCCACTCGAACCATAATGACATGTCATATCGGTTTGCATCAGGGCAATAGGGTAATCCGTCACAATCTTTCCCGACCGGCGCATCGCAAACTCCTTGGTGGTATCAATGACGGCAATCTTATGGTAGTTCTTGACGGTTCGGATGAAGGGATGGACGTAGGTAAGGAAGAATATAATATCGCCGATACCACCCCAATATTTACAGTACGTTGCCTTATCACGGAAGTGTTGCCGAAACACGTGTTTTGTGTAAGGCACTACGCGTAGATAATCGCCGTGCCGTATCATGCCGAACCCGGTTGAAACAGAAAGTCAGTATCTCTTCCCTGCCGAAGTCGGTCTCAAAAGTGGAGACATCCATCAGGTTGAATCCATACCTGTCCATGAACTTCACGAGACCATCCTTGGTGAAGTAGTAGATGTGTTCGTTGGGCTTGAAGTGTTTGGAGGTCAAGACCGAGTTTTCGTCTTTGTAAATCGGCATGGAGATGATGGCGAGGGAGTCTATCCGCATCAGGTAGTTGCTGGCGTCAAGAGTATGTTCAAGGCTGTCCCAAAACGTCGCGACCCGACACCGTTGGCGCTCGAATGAGAAGTTGATGCCTTCCCGGTCAAGGAACTCGATACCCTCTTTAGACACGTCGTGGCCCCAGGTGCATTTGGTCTTCCAGAACCCGTTGCGTACTTTGATGAACGTACCTGCCCCTATTCCCACATCCACCACCTGGCAGTTGTTGGAAAATTTGTTGGTGTAGGCCATCCGCATCCAACTCAGCACTACGCCCTTGCCCTGTGTTTCCAAGTCGGCCCAGTGTTGAAAGTACGGCCCGTCGTAACTGAACTTGGCAGAAGGGGGCAAGTATCCGTATCCCAAGTCGTCAAACCAAATCATATCCCCTACCATGTGATGCTTGCCATACCTGTATTCCCATTTCGTCACCTTGTCCGGGTAGAAGTCCCTGCCGTTGACCTTATGGGCGTCTTCCCACTTCTTCTCCCATTTTTCATACAGCGGGTTCATGTGTTCGGCGGCGGGTCTCATCCAAATGCCCTCCACAGGTCACGCTCTGACAGGTACTTCTTGGTTACACGGAAGAACCATTGATACCAAGAAAATGGGGCGGGTATGCGTATCAGGACTTTTGCAACCCACCGGAATATGCTCGGATAGGCCGTAATGAGCGGCGGCCAGATACATGATGCCGAGCGGTTCCATCTTGAGTTCGCGAACTACAAACAGGACTCTCATTCTCCCCTCACTTTCGTCAACTTGACCGCCTCAACGGGGTCTATAAAAAGCGTCTCGACGAACCTCCCGCTCTCGATATCGGCGGGGTCCGCAAAGGAGTGCATCATAGCCTCAAGACTTTTTGGCCAGAACATCATGGTGGGAGCGTTAATTACGTTCGCGGTTATGGCGATACCGGACGGGAAGGCGGCCACATAGATAGCCTTTCTCATCACTTCGAGTGTCGCTCCGATATGGAGTTTGGCGCACAGGTTCCGGCATTTACGGCCCGACGCTATAATCTGTGCTTCGAGCATGTTACAGACCTTTAAGTCCCACTCCGCACCTACCAGTACGGGCGTGACCTCGCCATGAAGTTTATCAAACTCTTTGATGTAAGTCATCCAGTCTTCCGCGTTCCATCCGTGCCAAATCGCTATGCGGTCCAGTGAGGCGGTAAAAATAACGTGGTAGCGTTCGATGCCTTCCATTGCGGCGGACGCCTGTTTGCGGTGTTCCGGCAGGGCATTGATAGCATAGTGGTAATCGCACTCGATATCCGGGAGCCAACTCTCCAAGTCGTTGCCGGCTTCAAGATGCTGGTTGGCCGATATTGCCAACGGAGCCTGTTTTCCGGCTTCGAGAAGTTGTTCTTTCGTGGTATACCACGGCATCGAAACTGGGAGCAGGTGAGCGTAGCGCGCTTCGGTCTCAGAACGGTTCTCCACGTAGGGAAGGATTTCCAGATACGGTAACAATCGGCGATATCCCCCCCCCACCACAGCCACATCAAGCATAGTGTGAAGGGTAGACAACTTGGCGTAAATCCAAGAAAAATCACCTATACCGCTCGGCACGATTATTCTCACTGAACGTTCGCCTCTCTAAGTGACTGTCTTGCCGTTTCTCTTCTCGCATTCTTTGGGGGGTGTTCATATCCGCTTTCGTTTGGTATGCGCGTCGGGTCGAATACATTACCCAACGGAGAGGAAGATTTGGGTGATTCTCTGGTAATAGGCTGGCCTTTAGCGAAAGGAATAACATGATGACCCTGCTCCTCGTAGGGCGTAGCTCTTTCGAGTATCCTGCGGGCCAGCGTTTCCAACTCAACGGCCTCATCCTGCATTTTTACGTCTACCGTAACCGTCATTACTCTGTCGTTGACGTGCATTTGCCACGGTGCCCCCTTAGAGGCATTCACGAGAGCGAGCAAAAGACCTGTGGCCTGACTTTCTTCCTTGAGTTGCACACACGCCTCCACAGTACCCCCTTTGCCGACAGGGGTATACTTCATCTTAACTGTCGCCATGACACCACCTTTCTCTTCTCAGTCTCACGGCAATCACTTCGGGGGGTTCTTTCATTTGTTTTTTCAATCTTTCGAGCGACCCGGTATTACGGTCCGCTATCGGATGCCATAGGTGAACAAACCTGCTTTCGCCATGAATGTAGTATTTGGTCATGTCGATTACGACACGCAGAAACGCCTTGTCTTCGTGTCCCCATCCGACATACGACTCATCCATCCCTCCGCATCGCAGGAACGCTTCCTGTGTGATGGCGAGAGAACCGGCGGGGAAGTCGGCATGAACCGAATTGGCAACCACTGAGGCCGCGTCTACCGGGTGAAGGGCGTAATGGAGACTCTCCCCGAAATCGAGACGCTGAAGTTCATGGCCTATCTTGACGAACTCGAAACCTTTTCTGAAGTAACCCTCCAGCGCGTCTACATAGTCGTATGGCACCACAACGTCGGCGTCTTGAATGATTACTGCTGGACATATCGCGGCCTCAAATCCGGCATTGACGGCGGCGGATTTGCAGAACGCACTGTTCTTGGCTTTCACAAAGATGTAGGAGTCAATGTTGGGGTGGTCGTAGACCGTGGGACGGAAATCTTCTTCGGCCAGCACAATCTGGTCGGGGGGATGGGTTTGCCGCCACATATTGTTGATAACCGCATCTAAGGCATATCTTCGGTTCGGAGTGTCCCGGTAAGGTATCACGACCGAGAAGTGCATTAGTGGCTCTTACGGAACGACATCAACAGCTTGGCGAACTTCGCCTGTCGCTTTGTCTTGGTTGACGCGCCGCTACCCTTCTTGCCGACTTTCGCCGCGTATGCCCGTGTAGACATACCTGCTTTCTTGGCTTTTCTAGAGAAGGCGCCCTTGTTCATGTTCATCACGGTACTTTTTAGCCATTTAACCTTTGCCATGACATCCTCCTCTATAACGCCCTAAATCTGCTCAATATCTCAAGTATAACCGCCACAATCCCCAAGAGACCTATCAGTCCGCCCCCGACACGTTTCACGAAAGTCACTCCATCAAGCGCCGTGTCGGCCTTCCCGTCTGCAATTTGGGCGAGTTTCGTGGTTGCCTCCAACAGACGCATAACACGCCTGTGTCCCCCCATGAGTTTGCCGGTTACGAAGTCCAGTTTGGTCATTCCGGGAGGCACCGGAAGAACGACATCAACCTCGTCACCGTCGCCGAGAATGGTCACAAACTCTTGCGCCGGTAGGTCGTGGTGTGCATCGCGCTTATCCATGTCGCTCTCCATTCTCTTTAATAAATTGTCGCCACTCTCCGTCGGTATGGCGTTCGAGTTCCTCACTCGGCAGAAATGCCTCCTTGCCGTTCAATCTAATCCAATACCCCTTGAACGAAAAAAAAGTGATGGCCCTTTCATTCGGAACGAACACCTCTATCTCTCCTTTTCTTGCCACCTTGCCAAGACAATCTCTTACGGTCGCGAACTTCGGGATAATTATCCCCGCCCGCAACAATGCGGCCAATCGTTGCTTTATCAAGGCACTCATGTTTCATTTTCCTCAGGTTCTCTTCACTTAATCGCTCTAACGTCCGCTTCAGCGCGTCGTCCACACTGTCACCCTTTCAGCAATCTGTCAACCCTCCCGCGTATGCCGACCCTTTCCTGCGCGCCAGATTTATTGTCTCCCGTAATTTTGGCTATAATGTTTTTGGCGGTTTGACTTTGTTCCTTTGATAGTGTGGGAACTATTTCAGTTTTCCAATTGGGAAGTATGTGAAGTTTTTCTACCGAAAGAATAATTTCTTTTATGTTTTTCCATACTATGAATATGACCAAAGTAAGGCTACCCAGGAGTATGGTCCCGCCTATCCAGGGCAGATATGGAACTATCTCTGAGATGAAATATGATACCGGCCAGAGCAATATGAGAAGAACGCCAGCCGCTCCAGTATAGAGTTTCGCCCCTATCGGCACAAAGGCCAACGTTGCCGCAAGAAGAAGCACGCCTGCAAGAAGGCAGTACCAGCCAGTCCTGAGTACCTTTACCTGAGTTTGTACAACCGTAGGCACCTGTGGAGTTATAGGAGCGATTACGGGCGTATCGGGAATGTCTGGCAATGTTCCTTGACCTATGGAAGCATGGAAAAGCGAACATGACGTTGCTGTCACCATAATAATAATCATCAGAACCATTTTCATCGTCAATCCT
>Ga0100390_10003919_pt1 | contig 12908 bp, 8 predicted proteins | sample CryGeymeta201514_FD_81540 | JGI IMG/M metagenome (GOLD analysis project Ga0100390, IMG submission 81540) | Groundwater microbial communities from Crystal Geyser aquifers in Utah, USA - Crystal Geyser metaG 2015-14 | ecosystem: Environmental > Aquatic > Deep subsurface > Groundwater | place: USA... | reverse complement strand
ACTAGACTAGTGTGTGGATACAGAGCAGGCATAGGCACACGACCTAATAGAGTAACACCTAACTCCTGAGTCCTATCACAGGAGACAAGGTAAACTGCCGTAGTCCACCTGGGCTTAATTTGGATCTTTTGACGAGGGTAGGCGCGGTTTCACAATTAACACATAAAACACACACACACACCCAAAAGCACAGAGCAACCGACTGAAAGTCAACCAAAACTAGGTTCACTACCAGGTAGTAGTAGTAGTATCAACAACCATTTACTTCTCGTCAGTCTGTCCTTGACATTGACTGCATCCAAATAATTATATTCTGCTACAGTCATCGGTACTACGCTTGCTTGTTGTAATTATTTTGCTACTGAAATCTGAGTCCTTTGCGGTCGACCGAGAACCGAGATTCCTTCTCATTGAGTTAACCAAGTGGAAGATCCCAAAAGATTGTAAAGAGCGCACTACACTGTAGCTATTAGAGAGGTGGAAGTACCAACGCCAATACCAATACACAAAATCACAACACAACGAAAATAACACAAAACGCAAATATCTATCTATCTATCTATATATATATATATATATATATATACACACACACACACACACACACACACACACACACGCACACTAACTTCAAATCATGATTATAGACGCCAAAACTATTGTTATCACGTTGGTTATTGTGGTCATTGGGGCCTATTTTGGACTGCAATTTATTCGAAAGTTTGCACTGCAGATTGCACAAGAAAATCATGACGCCATTTTGGCAATGGATCAAGCAGACGAAGAGGTTCGTCTCAAAAAGGAAAAGGCTGCAGATCTAGCCGCAGCATCAGCATTTGCCAAAGTAGAACCTCTCGTGACGGAAACGAAATCGTCAGAAAGACTGGCAGCAGCAGCAGCGGTAGTTGTGAAAGAAGAGCCATAATGCTGTGTTTACTAAATGTAAATAGTAAATACAGTACGCTTATATATATATATATATATTTATAAAAAAGATAGCACTTACATACTCTTACGCTTACGCTATTCTAGAGTTGTATTGTATCTACTGCAACACGTACTACTAGTAGTACGCTACAGTTTAAAAATGCAAGCACCGGGAAAGGACGAGGTTAGTACAATTATCATCATCAAAGCTATAAGTAGTGTTCTGCTAAAGCTTTTTTTTTTTAAATAATAGCCCAACTTGCACATACAAGCAATTGACTCACCTTTGCATGTACTTTGTCGGTCAGAGGCAGGACGCCGGCATGCTGAAGACACTATCTATACCAGAAAGATGCGACGTGCAATTTTACCAAACAGTGTTGTGCCACTGACAAGTACCTTGATCCGTCTTTCACGCACAAGGTTGAGCGCAGGGTGCAGGCGATTGTTTAGTTTCGTGTTAATCACGAGCACCGTGAAAGAGTGCAGATTCCAAGCAATACAACAAAAATACTTGTATGGAAGTTTTGAGGAGGTGACCGACAGGAGGTTCTGTTCAGATTGCTTGGAGGTAGACGGGTGTGTGGGCTGGGGGCTGGGCAAGCAAATCCCCGCGCCGAGCAGCTAGCTCTCATTCACTATGCTTGCAGCTCAGATCCACGACATAGGGCTATCCGAAGCAGAGAGTTGTCAATTACCAGTTTCATAGAAAGTCAACAGGAGCCGGATCGTGATAGTTCCTGAGCTGAATGGATAGTAGCTTGCCATTCTAAAAGGTGTGAGCGCAACACTGCCAATTTTGTTTTGCTCGGTTCGTTCCCTCGCAATTTGAGTGAAGAGCGAATGCGCGTCTATAAATGTCAGACATGCGTGCATCCATGAATTTTTTATCCTCTCTAAAAATAGGAACCCAGCCAGAAAAGAGTCGTTGCATAGGTACATACACACCAGAATCAGAATCGGCATCAAAAACATTTTGAATTTCATTACACATTCAATTAAAACATGCAAATGATACCACATACGAGACTAGTAGCATAATAATTTTTTAATAAGTCATCTTTAAAAAAGCACAAAATTGCAGAACCAAAACATGTCAATGAATCGCAGCTTTTCGCTTTACAGGACCAGAGATGATGATAGCGAGGATGGCAAAACCTCGCAGTCGCTCCCACCGTATTTGCAGACCCATACTGCTACTGCTACATCGATGCGGTTAATGCTACCATCTCTGGCAGATAATCCTATAGTGAGCGCTTCTTCCGATTCTACCGAAGTCAACATTGGAGCTGACCAACCTGAGAATTGTTACAATGCTACGACGGAGAAGAAACGGAACATACACCAGGAAGTTCCCATGGTCGCTGCGAACAACAATGGTATTAATTCGTCGTTGCTCGACAAGGACAACTTCACCATGTCCACACAATCTTCTATACGACCTCGAACCATTCCCTTTGGAGGAAGCCAAAGCGAGGCTAATAGTATCAAGTCTCAATCGCAACGCTCTGGAAGTAGCAACAGCAGCGAAAAAACGGACAAAGATCTAGTCATGTTCTACGAAAACATTTTGGCCGATGCCGCAGAAACAGGGACTCCCAGTCCTAAGGCGTTGCCTCTGGTCAAGGCTGTTGACTCCAATGGATTTCCTGTAGCGACGCCAGTAGCAACCGCCAACAAGGCCGCCAATGGCTCAGCAGTCGGTAGCAGCAATGCGTTTGGCAGCCAAGGTCAAGTGCCGAGTGTGGTAGAAAGTAGCGAGCAACAAAGTGTCAACATGTCCACAATTAGCTTTACTGACAATACGGTCCAAATCGGAGAAAAGGCGTATCTTAGCAAGCATGCAGGCGGTGATCAGATGATCCTGTATCAAGTACTATCGCGTGATCAAGCGGAAGATTTGATTCAGAAAAAGGGAACCTTTGACACGGAGAATCTAGTTTTGTCACTCACCGAGAGTGAGTCTTGCGATGGAAAAGCGATGATGAAAGAAAAAGAGGACGTGCAGAACATTTGGCGGCCCAGAGAGGCGGGTACTAGTTGGAGATTCAAAGTAGCCATATGTGTTTCTGGTTTCATGATTCTGTTGATTGGATTGTTCGTCGGGATAGCAGTCACGGCCATGAAAATTGACAAGACTAGTGCTAGTGACCCCAGCAGCAAAAATAATGCACAAGCGAGCCCTGTTGATGATACAATGCTACCTGATACTCTGCCAAATACCACAGAGACAGCAGTTCCCGGAGCAACTGCTGGAGAGAGTAACACATCCCAGCCCAGAGAAACAATTGAGCCTTCAGTCCAAAATACAGTAGCGTCAAATCTATCGCTGCATGAAGTTTTGGACTTGCCAGACTACACATGGGAAGCAATTGAAAACGATGCGACTTCTCCTCAGTCAAAAGCCTTTTTTGTGCTCCAACAGGATCCAGTGTGGACCAGCTATTCAATGGAGCGCATGATGCAGCGCTTTGCGCTTTATGTCCTATATTTTGCCACAAATGGAGACAACTGGACAAAGAACGATACTTGGCTCGACCACAACCGACACGAATGTCAATGGTGGTCCAATACATGTGGAGAGACGGATAAAATCCATCGCCTTGTCCTAAAAAACAATGGACTCAATGGAACTCTTCCAGCAGAACTTGGGCTTTTGTCATCACTGACACATCTGGATTTATCCAGTAACCATTTAGTTGGTACCTTACCCGGTATTGTTGTGAACTCGTTGGATGATTTGCGATCTTTAAATCTTACAGACAATCACTTAACAGGACAACTCCCCAGTGAGTTTGGGAAGTTGACTAAAATGACACAATTGGACATGGAGTTCAATAAATTTGACAAGCGAATTATCACTGAGTTGGGACTATTGGCGCAACTCGAAGTTTTACGACTCTCCAATAACGAGTTCACAGGATGGCTGCCGGAAGAGGTTGGAAATTTGAGAAGTTTACAGGGACTTCACATGCAAGTCAATAAACTTTCTGGTTTGCTCCCAAGTCAAATTGGTAGACTCACTGCATTGCTAGAGCTAGAGCTATACAAGAATCAGTTTCGTGCTGCCATACCGAGCGAGTTGGGGCAGCTTACCAAACTTGAAAAGCTTTCTTTAGGATGGAACAGCTTCTCGGGTTTTCTTTTTTCCGAAATTGGTCGACTGGATCGGCTCATAGAGCTTGACGTTGTCTCCAACAATCTTGACGGCACCATACCAACAACTATTGGAAACATGGCAAGCCTAGAACATCTTTGGGTATTTTCAAACAATTTGGAGGGCGAAATACCGTCAGAAGTCGGACAGTTGCCAAACCTGAAGCAAGTGCTACTGTCTTGGAATTGGCTCACAGGCCCGTAAGTTTTGCTTTGTAGCGTGGTCGTGTCGGCAGTGGCAGTTCGTGCTGTTGAAATTATTATCTGACAAAAGTCTTATTTTATTCTTTCAAAACAGAATTCCCTCCGAAATTGGACGATGTTCGAACCTCTCCGTTATGTCGCTTGAGTCCAATGACTTGTCAAGGTCTATTCCGTCTGAGCTTGGCTCACTGTCGCAATTGCAGTGGCTGATGCTATTCGGCAACAGGCTAAGTGGAAGCATCCCTGCAGAACTTGGATTACTGACCAACTTAACCTATCTGCGGCTCGAAAATAATATGCTCAGAGGTGAGCTTCCAGATCTGGGAACACTGACTAACTTGGAGCATTTGTCGCTCCAAAGCACTTCTGTGACGGGATCTATTCCTGAGGGGTTCTGTGAACTCATCGAAGAAGATCAAATGCAAGTCGGAGTTGAATGCGGAAGAATCAACTGCGATTGTGGTTGCATTTGCTACAATTCATACATGGCGTAATACATATAGTAGTAACATAGCAAGCAAAGAAATTTCAAGTAAAACGGATTTTCTCGCTTGCTGTATTAGTAGTAACGTCTAGACATCAGAAAGCTATCGTGGCTCTCCCAATGCTGTTATCCCCTGTTCGCTCGCCAGGCTAAAGTACAATCCGTTTGTGTTTCGGAGTAGCTCCTCCGGGTGCCCACTCTCCACAATTTGCCCTTGATCCATCACAATGACACGGTTGACATTCAAAGCACGCACTACGCCTAGACGGTGGGTGACCATCACCATACTTTCTGCGTGTGCAAGAGCCCGTTGCAGAGCTTTAACAACTTTTTTCTCGCTATCCGAATCTAGCGCGGCACTGTCGGTTAAAGAAGAAGAAAATTGTGTTAGGTTTGTCCAAATCGAGGCAAGCTACAATGCGTTGTGGGAAGGCAATCTCAGTACTTACGTTGGTTCATCAAGCAGTAATACCTCTGGCGATCTGCAAAGAGATCGGGCAATGGCTACTCTTTGACGCTGCCCACCAGAAAGCGTTCTGCCTCCTTCGCCGACTCTTGTATCCAATTCCAGAGCCAGGTCATTTCCTGGTTCAATTGGTAGTCCACAAAGATGCAGTGAGTCTGACACAACGGAGCGATACTTTTCACTGTAGCACGGCTCCCCTGTTTCAGGGTCAGTGCTATCTTTGTCGATGCCGTAAAGAACGTTGTCTACGAGAGACATGGGGAAAAGCGAGGGCTCCTGTTCGACGACAGAGACTGTTTGTGCGATTTCTTTTCTGGTCAAGGTTGTCATCTCCTTGCCGCCAAGGGAGATTGAACCGGAAGAGGGGTCATAGAATCGAAGAATGGTCCGTAGCATGCTCGATTTACCACTTCCGGACCGACCGACGATAGCAACACGATCGCCTGGAAATACTTGCAAATTCACAGAATCCAAAGCCGGCTTTGCCATGGCTCCGTACGTCACTGTCATATTTCGCATCTCAATAATTGGCTTTTGTTTTTCTCCATTCACATCATTGATTTGCCAGACAGCCTTTTCGTCCACAGTTAACTTTTGTGGAGCAGTTGGCACAATATCATTTTGTGATGACTCGTCGGTGAATCCAACTGGACGGGGCGGATCACGAATGGAAGGAATCCGCCGGATTAAATCAAAGACACTCGTAGAAGCCCCAATAGCACTCTGAATTTTTGCCCACTGGTCCCCTACCTCATTGGATGATTCCAAAACAAAATTGGTGTAGAACATAAAGGTTGTTAATTCTCCTGCCTCAAGTCCACCCGACCGTCCCAGAGTCCAACAAGCCAACAGCAATCCGGCATGTATAAGTGATTGCAGAGTATCACTGATAAATTTATGGGATCCATAGGCAAATGCTTGGACCTCTTCCAATTCCAAAGCCAGGCCCTGTGACTCCTCATATTTTTTCGAGTCGATTTCTACACCATTGAAGGAGCGGATTGTTTCGCTCATTGAGAGCGATGTTTCTGCGACAGCCGTGGAATCGGCAAATGCATCCTGTACCTTTTCGGCCAACATACGAGCAAAATCACCGTAAATTGCCGACAAGAGTGCCACCAAACCTACTCCTGCAAAAGCATACAGAGAGAGCTCTCTGGATATCCGCCAAAGTACGACAGATCCAAAGATAAATTGCGCAAGTTGTCGACAGACGACGTTGATATGATAAGAAATCACATTTCCAATTTTGTTAACATCATTGTTGAGGCGCGAGAGCAAGTATCCTACTTCATTGGAATCAAAAAATGCAGCCTCTTGCAACAGCAGATTCCTATGTAGCTTGACTCGAATATTGTAGTTGGCTCTGCTTCCTGCCAGCCAGAACAAACTGCCTCTCAATCCAGTGAATAAAGAGGCCAGGGTACTGGATACAACCAGTCCTATCAAGGCCTCTACTACATTCTTTTTGACAGGATGCAGCGTAGCCACCAGCTGGATACATTTCGACTGGTACAGTGGCACTATACTTGTCATGACAGCACCCAATAAAAGAAAGGCAAAAGACGGAACGACAATGTGGGCCTTGTAACCGGCCAGCGTAACTAGATTCTTACGCTGCTCGTTGAGTTTTGTTAGAGCTTCCCAAAAATTCTTTCGTCGGCTTCCTCGTTGCTTCTTCATCTTGTTGAATAACATGTTCTGCTTGTTCAATCGATTGGTAACCATTGTCCTCACAACGAACTGCGCAAAGTACACCATACTGCCAGTGATGGACTTGGTCTGGGGCTCGATGCCATTGGGATCATATTGCTCGACCAATTCGACACCATTAATGGTCATCTCGGAAGAGAGTCGTATCCTTGTACGGTCAGACAAAAGAATGTGTGAATGTCGATGCATGGATAACAATGTAGGTTGTGGTGGCCGTTGAGGGAGTGTCCGAACGATAGAAAAGCCTGATGATAATGTATAGGAATCAGCTGTTGGCGAGGAAGACAATAATATTATCAGCAAAGCCAATGAGAATGATGACCAGTATCTGCTAGCTGCAGATGCTGGAGAAGAGGGGGATCTGCAGCTCGTTAACATTTTCTACTATTGGTTCAACTTAGCAGATTGGTAGTGGAAGGAACATAAGGTATTGGAAACAGTATTTTTTTTAATGGAAATCGAAAATCCGATTCTCATTTATTTTTTAGTATTACTGTATTATTTTTGTTGGTTCTTATTTGATGTGCATAGAGAGAGAGAGATAGTGACGGCATACGAAACAAAGACGCATGCGACGAGGAAGTCAGACGACGAGCGTACCCTAAGAAATTACCCGGGCTATTCGTATTGATCCAAATGGTACTAGTACTCTATTCCAGCTGGAATAAAACATGGAGTAGTAGTCTAGTCTACCCTATTCGATTTAATTTTAGACTAGTAGTCCTCAGGAATCCAATATTATTGGATGTACGAGGAATAATTCTAAGCCCTGCACATCTCAGCTTGTCCGACCTTACTTCCTTACATGTTTCCTGTTGTGCTAGCAGCTTCTTCATGGCAAACATGATGCGGGAAATTTATTTTATGCGACAGCCTTCGCAGGTGTGATCACCCGAAGCTTCAACTTTTCGCTGTGCTCGCGAACGGTCTGTTCCAGTCTTGGTACCAGCGAATTTTCAATGTGAGAGTTTATCCAGCAATTGCAGTACTTTCCCTTATCGTCCTTGAACGGATTGATACCAAGACCAGTGACTACCTTTTCATCGAGCCATTCGGTCGAGTCGGGACAGACAAAGCCTAGAGAACATTTGTGTTTGGACTCGGATTGACACATGGCGCTTCGATAGATGGTTTCGTGAGGCAAAACTGAACGAGCATGAATCAATGTGCCTTGCTCAATCTCGTCGAGAAAGATTTCCTTGTCGTCACCAGCCACTTTCCAGTCCCACAGCGGATCACTCGCGTTAGTGTTAGGCTGGTCCTTGTGCAACCGAGCAATGTCTTGCGTGACGGTTGAATAGTGTACGTAATGACTCTTGACGTAATCGGGTCGAAACAGCTGCTTCATAGCCCTAGCAAAGCGGTCTGGACGCGGTGGTTTGATGTAATCACAATTGTAAACTTTCAAGAACGTTTCGCTCTTGCTTGGCTCCTGACATGATTCCATTTGTAGCTTTCGAAGTGCGACAGAGCGCTTGGGGGGAATGTCGCAATTATGTTGATTCGCGAGCGACACCATCAGATCGTGTCTCGGAAGTCCTCGGCTGCTTCTCATCTTCAGTACGCTCAAATTCTTTTGTTCCATATCATCTAAAACATCTTTCCACGTGTCCTTTTTCATTGGCACCAAGTACTCGTCAGTGTCAATAAAGCTCATCCACTCTGTTGACGGGCCAAACCTTTCTCGACAGCTGGCTTCAGCCGCGTATTGACTACTCCGGTCTCCAGGGTTCTTGTGCATGGGCCGATTGTTGGAACAAATTGTACAAGGCCATCTGATATACGTCACGCTTTCAGGAGGAAACTCTCGTGCTACGGCCTGAAGATTTGGGTAGTCTGAAGGATCCCCATCTCCGTTGTCCTCTGGTGGCATCGGTGAGTTGTCGTAAACATAGAGGTGCTCGAACCCAACGAGCTGATGGAAGAGAATCCATTCTCGCAACCTCGCACGACTATCTCGAACCGTAAAGGCGTTTCCTCGACGCTGATAGGAGGCAGATGTCCAAGTACATGCGACAAGTCTGTGGACTTTCGTTTGAATGTCAGCTGGTGCATTCTCCTTCTGTTTCAATGGTATTGGTAGCTTAGTGTTGAGTGTTTTTGACTGCAGCCCCTTTTCATCTTCGGCGACTGCTTGAGCCAACGGACTTCTACAAATTGGAAGATTGGCCCACCGACCCGAGTCTAAAACAGATGGCAGTGTATGATTCGTTCCGTAAGCAGCAGCGAGATCAAAGAGCTTTCCAGCATGTTGTTGTACAAGCTCTTTTCCAATGTGATCTTCTGTTAAAAGAACCTCCTTGTTGTTGTAGCGAGGGGGAGTGCGAATGGGCACGACATCCACCCACAGCATGGCTTGATCATCAATAACGTGTCCTTGATTTCGCACTAAAGATTGGAATTGCTGTGGAATGGGACAGGAAAATAAGAGTTGTGAAACCCAAAAGGGACTCTGGTTGATTGCTGCCTTGCTCGATTCTTCTTCCATCATGGCTTGATGCTTTCTCCACGAAACAAATTCGTAATTAAAGGGAAAGTCTGACAAGGTATAAAACGCATGATTGGACGCATTGTGAAAACGACAGATGAAGCGTGTTTCTTTGGCGGTAGCATGCTTTATGCTGTCGGCTAATCGAATGGTTGGTTCTGCATCTATAATTTGACCATTGTTTTCTTCCTTCTTTTCTTGTACCACAATCACCGGAACGGGTTGAAAGAGCGCAATCTGAGGCTTGAGAAAATGCATGACGGCTTCCATGCCTTCTCCTGTTTGACAATTGCGTCGATTTTGTGCAACAAATTGCATGACCATGGTGGTTCCATTCTTAACGGTACTAGGAAAGAAATCATGTATCCACGGCAAAAAAGGATCCTGGCTGGGAAAGTGGTCCACGACAGACCGTCCAAAGTCCTGCAACAAGGTGGAACAATTTTGGACAGCAGGAAATTCTTGCACTTGCAATTGCGATGCACGAGTGTTGCGACGGGGAAGTGGTTTGATGTTGTCACGAAGGAATGCGGGAGATTCTAAATATGCTGTCAGCACCTTTCGATATGGATCACGTGTGTGCTGTGGTTGATTTTGAACTTGAGATTGACTCAGCGCGGGTGGTTGTGGTTCATCCTCATCTGTCATGAACAACAACGTATCCTGCCTCTGACGTTCATGTGAATCCTCTTCTGGATTGGACAGCATGCGATAACCAGCCTCTGCAGCACTAATAGTAATCTGATTGTTTGGGTTATAAGGCTCCGACAATCCTTCCAAATAGTGCTTCAGTGGCATGCGTGTTGTTTTGGCGGTTTGGAACGACGTCCTTGATTTTTGCGAAATTTCGTGATGTGTACTCTGGTGGTCTTTTAGAATGGTTTGGGTGCATACAACCAACAACCACATCAAGGCAAAGGCATAGGCCCATGCTTCCAAGGAAGATACGGGTCTTCCAACTTGCGTAGAATTTTGTGAACTCCTTGTCATCTGTTTCTGCTTCAGTTTTTGACGTTTCCGATACATTGTTGATTTGGAAGGGCTTTCGTTTGCTGCATCATGTATCGAGGTGGTGGCGATACTTGAAATAGTTGCAGGCAAGAGACGAGATGATTTTGGGTCATTCACCACGCCGACAGCTGATAAAGATTGAGAAGTGTCCATCCTGGAGTGGGTTGTTGCTTGTTGTACTTCTTCCTGGCCCGCTGGCTATCTAAGTTGGTCGGATTTTTTCACTTCTACTCCAACATGGTTGTCAGAGTGATAGAGTTTCAAAAAAAAAAATACTCGTATTCAATTTCGATTATTTTTTGTTGTCATTTTCTGAAAATGTAGACGCGCACAGCTTCTGTTCAGAACTTGAATCACGAGCACGACAAAAACAATTCCAAACAAAAAAAACACACGAGAGACGAGAGCACCTATCATCTATCATCAATCAACACAAACTTCCTCTACACAGCAGCTGTTCATCTAGCCCATATCATACTCGAGTACTCAGTATTATACTGAAATCGCATTGACAACATGGCACACAGAAGAAGAGGTGTTGGCGTAGCCCGATCAAGTAACAACAAAAAGTACGTTCCTAATTAATATCGTCGAATTCCATCCTTTGTGATCACACCAACTAAAATCGAAAATCACTCTCCTCGTCCATTGTCCATTCATCGTCACTCGTCATCACTTGTTCTTCCATCCTCTTCTTCAAAATAGAATCCAAGAAAAAGCCGATGAAATGAAAGCCATGTCCATCCAGTCTGCAATGGATACTGTTCGAACTCTTGAAACCAAACTTTCTGAATTTGCTCACAAGCATCGTCACGAAATTCAATCCGATCCAGCCTTTCGTCACGAATTTTTGCGCATGTGCGCGCCCCTGGGCGTGGATCCCTTGCTCAGTAAAAAGTCTTTTTGGAATGGTGTGCTCGGCATGGGCGATTTCTATTACGAACTGGCCGTCAAGGTAGCTGAGACGTGTTTAGCAAGTCGAGCCAGGAACGGAGGCATCATGAGCATTACCGAAGTCCAATCGGAATTGTCACATCGCAAAACAAAGTTCGATTTTGCCGGACCTGTCAATAGCAGCAGCAGCAGCAGCAGCAGCAAAAAGGGCAAAAAGATGGGCAAATCTAAACAGGGATACAGCGAAGAAGATATCAAAATATCCATAAAGAAATTGGCCAAACTTGGCAATGGTTTTCGGACCATTGAAGTTGGATCCAGTACCATGATTGTTTCTGTACCCACCGAACTCAACACGGATCATATGGAAGTCATGACTTTGGCCAAGACTATGCAATGTGTGACCATTGAGCAAGTACGAGAGGCGACAGGATGGAACGATGCACGAGCGGAGAGGGCCTTGCAACTGCTGTTGCAAGAAGGCATGGCGTGGTTGGACAAGTACGAGGGACAAGAATTGTACTGGTTTCCAAGCATATGGAAGGAAATGATGGAAGAGCAAATATAACTCTGACAATCTACTACTTTATAAAAACCCATCAATGTACGTACTGATTTATTGGAACCCACTTTACACGCAGACTCCTCGAGTATACGATTAGCTATACTTTTTTAATTTTCATATGCTGCCATATTCGGTATGCCGAGTCTCGGCGGCGCTGCTCTCACCGCCTACCGTAGTCCCACAAAAAATAATGCGTGGTGCCATGGGGGAGTGCTCAAGCTCGTGATCAATTTCAAGGCCCAATACTGGATCACGCAAGGGGCTGATTGCAGTATAGAGATTGGCTTTCCAATCGTTCTTGTCGTTGGCAGTATTGCGTTCCGGTGACAATGCAACAATACCTGCTGAGGTATATGGCGTTTTAGTAGTGGTAATCTCGCGAGGAAGCGGAGGAGGCGTTTTTTCTCGACGAGGTGGAGGTTGGATGAGGGAGGCGCTACAAAAATCAGAATGTGAATGCTTTGTACGGATTGGGCTATCATCAACACTAGGGTTTATGTTTTTGGTCGGCTGAACTGCTTTGAGATGTCCTGGCTTTTTAGCTGTGTTTGACCTCTGTCCATGTGGGCTCAAACTTTGGTGGCCTCGTCGACTCTGGCTCAGTCGAGACGACGTGACACTACTGGCAGAAAACAATGGCTTTCTTCGGTTTGTTGGAACCCTGTTGCCCCAATACAACTTGGGTTTGAATGTGCACTCGAGCAACTGTTCATCTTCATATCTCTTGCGACGAAGTTCTTGTTCCATCTTTGTCGGGTTATGAGTTAGAAATTGTTAAATATTGCGACAAATGAGAAAATGGCGGTCTACGTTAAATAGTGGCATGGTTACATGAGAAAATTACCTTTTCTGTTGGAGGACGCTGCTTAGCTCTTCGCAAGCCATCTTGATATAATTCTTCAAAACGGGAGGACTTTGTCGCGCAACTTTCATCTCTCGATGGAGCAGCAAGAATCCTTCGTCTTGGCTGTGCCTCCTGCTGTTGTTGTTGTTGTTGCTT
>Ga0100390_10003915_pt1 | contig 12922 bp, 15 predicted proteins | sample CryGeymeta201514_FD_81540 | JGI IMG/M metagenome (GOLD analysis project Ga0100390, IMG submission 81540) | Groundwater microbial communities from Crystal Geyser aquifers in Utah, USA - Crystal Geyser metaG 2015-14 | ecosystem: Environmental > Aquatic > Deep subsurface > Groundwater | place... | reverse complement strand
TGTTCTTTCGGAAGAATCCCTCTTTCAGCAAGTACCCTTCTTCGTCTTTTTCGCCAATGCGTTTAAGGTAATCTTCTTTCTTTTCGCTAAACTTATCGGGATAAATAAAACTGTCGCTGCCGGTGTTGTAAGGGGGATCAATGATGATACATTTTATTTTGCCGTAGTAGGACTTCTGCAAAACTTTCAGTACTTCCAGGTTTTCACCTTCAATAAAAACATTCTCGGACCTCACCCCCGACCCCTCTCCAAAAGGAGAGGGGAGAAAGCCATCGTTTATACCTTCACCTGGACAAGGTTTCAGTGTTGCGGTGGTGGATTGTTGTAAAACTCTAAAGGAGTCGGTCTTGCCAGCCCAATTCAAAACATAGCGTTCGTTTTGGAATTCGATGTTTTCTTTCCCCAACGACGCTTGAAGTTTTTCCCAATCAACTGTTCCCTCTGTAATGGCTTCGGGAAAAAGTTGTTTCAGTTTTTCCAACTGGTTGTGTTTAATGTCTAACGAGTTACCTGTCATTCTATTATCGCCGCTGTAAATCTTTTTTATTCAATACAATTCTGCACTGCATTTAATAAAAATGCAATAGGTTTTTTTACTCTCTGTTCTAAATTTACTCAAACTTTCATTCCCTATCAAAAACACTTGCCCCAACCTCCGAAGTTTTAAGCCTATTTGCACCCAAACTTCGGAGGTTTTTCAACTTTCTACTTTTCTCTTTCACCTAACCGGCGGCGGCGTTTCTTCTTCATCACCACGGTTCCCGCCAAGGTTGCTAATAATTTCTTAATAAAAAGGACCTACAAGGTAAAAAATTTCGTTTATCAATCAGCTTTTCTTAACCATCGAAAACTCCCATCCGTTGTCTTCAAAGAATTGAAATAAGTTCATGTGTCTTACTTTGTAGTATTTACATACGGCGGGGATTTTTGTTTCGCTTTTTTCACTTTCAGCGCTTACAACCACAAAGTCTGAATCGTTTCCAAAGAGGTTTTCTTCCTCCATTTTCTCAATTACTAAAGAGATAATCCAGGGATCAGCTTCGTCTTTTTTCGCCCTTGCATCAATAAGCCGTGGAAAGTTTGCAAGTATTTGTAATGCTAATTGTCCCTGCCTATTAGTAATAGCAAAGAAAGAAGATTTGTTCTTTGAGATCAGTTTCCCTATATCATCTTTTGATCCCGAAGCAGGTACAATTTCGTCATAAACCATTTTATGTGAGAACATTTTTTTCTTTTTAAAAAGTTCTTCCAATTGTTTCCATAAATCGGGAAAGACCTTTGCAGGATAAAACCTGTTCACTGTGATCAAAGCGCTGCTATCAATAAAATAAATATTTGGATTTTCAGACTTCACGGAGCAGTGTCGATATGTTTAGGTCTAAAGCGTTTGATGCTTTGGTATATGAAATTTGATTACTGTACATCGCGTCCAAAATCATGGTAAAGAAAGTCACCCCACGGCTTGCTCTGCTTTTTACCTCCGGTTTCACAAATCCCTTTTTTGTTTTTGGTTTATAGGTCGTTTTTATTTCGTCGAGTAAATTGAAAAACATCGTATTCGATATTTTGTTTTCTTCCTTCATTCGCCTTAGATACACTTCGCGGCTTATTTTAAGTTTGGAAGCATAGTGGGTAATGGCTCTCAAATCATAGGTTTTTTCAATGAATTGTTCCGGCGCTAAAAAATAACCTGCAAATTCATTGCATTCCCATTCGTCTTTCTGTTTTTCGGTAGCGTTTTCAAAAAGACACATTCCGGATTGCTGTCGGAGAATATGAGCTAATTCATGAAAAATCGTAAAGATTCTTCCGGCATAACTATGGTTTGAGTTAGTTACTATTGCATATGGATAAGCATTATTACTACAAAAGCCATGAACTTCATTCATCGGCATAGCAAATTGAAAAACGAAAATGCCAAGCCGGTCTTCAACCGCTGATCTCCAATTTCGATATGCTTCGTTTTCTGTCCCCCATTTCATTTGATCTTCAATGCTGATGTTCAGAAGTTCGCGTAATTGCAAACTGAAACTGGCGCTGTCATTTACTTTTATTTTAGCGTTGTCTATCCATTCATACCTCTCCTTCCAGTAAGTTTCACCATGTAATTCAAACGCGGTTTCACGTAAGTAGGTTACTTCACGAATAACCCCCAATGTTTTTGGGGAAAGTCTGCTCTCGGTCGAACTCAAATTACGGTAATCTTTTGGTTTGAAAATTTTGTCGGGAACCGTCGGTAAAAGAAAGACAGCCAATTGTCTTTGGTATGTATTCGCTATGGTTTTCAACTTGCCTAGTGGAATATTTTTCCCCTCGTTTTCCCAAAGCTTATATCTGTCGACTGTTATATCTACCCTGCCGGCAATTTCCGATTGGTCATAACCGGCTTCTTCTCTTGCCCATCTTAATATCTTGGGATTGATATTTATTTCAACTCTAGTCATTGGCTATTAGTTAATTGATTAATCATTCTATAATGTTTTGTCTTACTGCTATAAATTCAAGGATACTTTTCTCTCTTTATACGGACGAATACCGACAAACTTTGAGGAATGGTTTGCCAAAGTATAATAAATATCATATTGGTTTTGCAAGTTTAACCATAACTCTACGGAAGTGCCAAAAAACTTTGAAAGTTTTATCGCCATTTCCGTTGTTAAACTTCTTTTTTTATTAATTATTTCGCTAACCGTATTTGGAGTTGAATTTATTAAAGAAGATAATTCCGTTTGAGTTAATCCCATTGAAATTAAAAACTCTTCTTTCAAAATAACTCCCGGGTGTGTTGGTTCTCTTTTCATTATAAATAATTCTCCTGCTAATGATAATCGGTGATTTCTACTTCATACGCATTTGAAGATAGAAATTTAAAGACTATTCTAAATTGATCATTGATTCTTATACTATATTTTCCGTTATAATTCCCTTTTAACTGTTCGAGTCTATTCCCTGGAGGAACTCTTAAATCATTAATTGAAACAGCGGCATTCAGATAGTCAAGTTTCCGTAAAGCGGTTGTAACTATTGTAGACGGAAATCTTTTTGACTTACCTGTTAGATAAAATTTTCCTGTTTCTTTATCACCAAAGGATTTAATCATGGAATAAAATCTAACTATTTATTTTATAAAAATCTATTCTACTCCCCCAAAACCTCCGAAGTTTTAAGCCTGTTTGCACCAAACTTCGGAGGTTTTTTCACTTTCTACTTTCCACTTTTTACTTGCTGCTTTTAGCTCGCCGGAGGCGGTGTTGGTGTCGCCTCGCCGGTTCCGTTATGTCCGCCGCTAAGATTCTTAATTACTCTTGCCGATTTATATGCCTTGTAAAAATCGGGATACTTGCTCTGCATCCGCAGCAGTAAATTATCCAGTTCATCTTTTAAGATAGTCTCTCCTTCTTTAAATAATTCGGTTTGCGAAACCCGCGCGTCGGGCAATTGAACGAAAATATCAACCGGGTTATCCTAAGAAAAAGGAATAAAAAAAAGCGGTAAAAACCGCTTCCTAAAAGTGTCTATAAGATTGCCATTATTTAATATCTGTAACTTTACTAACGTCATCTAATCTGACAAATTTTTCGTGGAATTTTATCGTTCCCTTGTCTGATTTCAGAGCTTTAATAACCTTAATATTTACCCCGACTTCTTTTTTCTTCGCTTTACTTTTATCGGCAAATGATTGTTGTTTAGCCATAATTTAATACTCCAGTTGAATTTTAAGTGGGCAAATATAATAATTCCAATGTATAAATAAAAGATAAGTCTTATCCCCAAAAGTCACTTTCGGGCATTTCCAACAGAAAAATTATGATTTTAAGATGAAAATCTTTTTTATCTAAAGTAAGCCTTATATCTTTAAGCAGTTTAAAAATTAAAATTATAAAATTAAGAATTAATGAAGAAGAGACAAATTTTACTTGCGTTACTACTGTTAATTTTCTTTTGTACTATAGGATTTGCCGGGGATTATGAAGACTTTATTTCTAAGGGAGATAAACATTATCACAATATGGATATACTTAACGCTTTAAAGCAGTATGAAAAAGCATATTCTTTAAATCCCGATAATTATACGGCTTTGTCAAAACTTACAAGAGTATATAATGATCATGGCGAGGAATTAATTGAATTGGATAATGATAAACGGGCGGAAGTGTATATTAAAAAAGCAATAGATTTATCAGAAAAACTTTTAGCAAGATTTCCCGATAGTTCCCAAAGTTATACATACCGCGCATTGTCACTCGGTAACTATGCAATGTTTGTTGGCGGTAATGAAAAAATCAAATTAGCACATCAGATTGAAAAAAATGCAAAAAAAGCGATTAAATTAAACCCGAATGATTATCTGCCATATATAATTTTAGGAATTTATTTTAGAGAGATTGCCAGCCTCAACTGGTTAGAACGGGCATTTGCCGACACTTTTTTGGGTGATGTTCCCGAAGGCACACTCGAAGATTCGGAAAGGATGTTAAAGAAAGCTTTCGATATAGATGGCGATATGATAATTATACATTACCAATTTGCAAAAACTTATAGACGAATGAATAATAAGCAGCAGGAAATTAAATTTCTTAAAAAAGTATTAGAGTTGCCGGTAAGAGATTTTAGAGATAAGTTCTCCAAAGCAAAATCGGAAAGAAGATTAAAAAATATCGGTGGGTGAAGAACTAAATTTTAGAATTGGCTTTCTTTAAAATTTTCTTTTTCTAAAAATTAGTGCAATTATTTCATGCTGATATATCTACAATTATCATTCGCTGTTTTTTGCTTTTTGATTTTCACATTTCATAATTCCGCCACGCACATTAATGGCGTCACAACCATTCTTTCGAAGAATTTAAGTTTCGAGTTTTGAACGTCTTCTGGTGCGGCAGAGAAACATTATTTCTTTGCCTTGTGAATTCATTATTCGAAATTAAGCTCTTCTCATCAACCTAATCGCAGCCGCCGGAACCGCATGCACAAGATGGCGCCGGAACGTCTTGTCTTTTCTGTTTACTGTCAGCAAAACTGTATGCTCCATCTGCTGCCGAATTAAAGGCGGATAACAATTTTTTATTGTTCGTCGAATTGCATTTCGGGCAACTTACTTCTCCAACTTTAGCTGATGATTTGTGAAGTACTTCAAATCTTTCGTTACATTCAGCACAGCGGTATTCAAATATAGGCATTAGTCCTCCTTTTTTAAGCCAAACTGATTTCTGGTTTAAGTATAATTTTAGTTTTTATAGAATTAGAAATAAGACATGCCCCTTCGGATTTTTCAATTATCCGTTCCGCACGGTCCAAATCTTTTTCTTGTGTTACAACTACCCTTGGTCGAAGTTCAATTTCTGAAATCATAAACCTGCCCTCAATTTTTTCAAGTTTTCCTATGCCGTCGCAAGTGTAACTTGTAAAATCGAGTTTAGAGTTTTCTGCAATTGCGAAAAATGTAGTCATCAAACAAATATTTGCCGATGCAACAAACAGATGTTCCGGCGACCAGGTGTTGGGAACGCCTTTCGGAAATTCGGGCGGCGTTGCAACTTTTATTGAAGGCATAGTTGGTTCGGTCAGTTCGCCAAGTCTTCCTTCTTCCCATTTTACAGTGGTATTATAGTAATGTACATTTTCCATCTTACTTCCGAATACTTTCTAACTTAAGTACGCTCATCAACCTCACATGTGCTCCTTCAGGCATATCCGCATTATATTTCTTATAAAAGTCAATAGTTTTTTCTACCGACCTAAAATAGCTTTTACAGTCCGGGCAATTATCTAAATGTTCTTTAATGGAAATACATTTTTCTGATTGCAAATCTTCGCCAAGGCTTTCGCATATGTGATGCATAACGCTTTTGCAGTTCACTTTTTCTTGATTCATTTTCTTAACGCTCCGTCAATTTCTTTTCTTAAAAAAGCTCTAGCCCGGTGCAGCCTTGACTTAACCGCCGGAACCGAAAGCTCTGTAATTTTACCTGTTTCTTCTGTTGAAAGTCCTTCAACATCACGAAGCATAAACACAATTCTGTAATCGGGTGAAAGTTTTTTTATTGCTTCATCAAGTATTTTTTTCAGCTCGGCGTTTTCAAGCGATTTAAAAGGGAGAGTATCCCAGTCGGCAATATATTTATCTTCAACAACTGCATCATCATTATCAAGCTCCACAAATTTGTGTTTTCGTTTGCGGTATCCCATCAAACAATGATTTGCAACTATTCTGTATAGCCATGTAGAAAGTTTTGAGTTGCCGTCAAATTGATGCAGCGACTTTATCATGCTTAAAAAAGTTTCCTGCATTGTGTTTTCGGCTTTGTCCTGGTTGCGGCAAATTTTGAAAGCAAAGTTATACACAGTCTTCTCATAATTCCGTACAAGGTCAGATAATGCTTTTCGGTTGCCTGCTTTAGCAAGCTCAATCATTTTTTCTTCGTCCATCTGATGCAATAATTTATTATTAGTTTCAACAAACTTAATAAAATTTTTGTTTGAAATGATAAGTTTTAAATTAGGCGGCATATCTGTGCAAAAAAAATTTTGCATGCCGTCCTTAAGAGATTTTCAATCAATGAGTAGAATCTTCTCTACAATCGGTTCGTCCCAGCAGGTAGAAATTGAAGGGCTTATTTTCTGTTCGATTATACAAAGGGAACGTAATGCCTAATTTCAATGTATATTTTCAAATCAGAATTTATATTAAGTTAGCGTTGGTCGTAAGCGAAGACCGGATAAAGCAAATAACTGCTGAGGTTGTTTCGCATTTTGAACTGAGGCAATGAGTTTCTTTTTGTGAGTAAATTTTAATATTAAGCATAGTTATGTAAAAGTTTCCTAAAGATAAAAATTGTTGGATTCATCGGAAATATAATAGTCCCGCCCGCGGGATTTGTTGGGCTCGAGCCGACAACTTTAAACTCCACGACATTTTTGTAATTTACTATTTAGTTGGCTTCGTTCGGCAGTCTTGTTCAAGGTAGTTCTTCTATGATAATTTATTTTGAACATAAAAATTATTTAACAAAAACGGCATTGTTGTTATGGGCTGCGGCTTAACAGCCACGCCGTTATACATATAAAAGGATTTAAAATGAAAAAACCAAAAGTAATTTTACATAGTTCAATAAGCTTAGATGGTTCAGTCCTCGGATTTGATGTTGACATGGAAAAACATTACCAAATAGTAGGATCCTATAAGGCTGATGTACATCTCATAGGTTCAAACACGGTGAAGGAAGGAATAAAAATGTTTTATCCAGAGATTCCGAAAGAAGAAAAAAGTGATTTTTCGAAACCGAAAAGAAACAAAAATTTGCCATTATGGGTTATCCCTGACACAAAAGGTAGTTTAAAGGGGATGCATCATGTTTATCGAAGATTTGAATTATGCAGAGATATAGTTGTATTTGTTTCCAGAAAAACTCCAAAACACTATCTTGATTATCTTACAGAACGGGATTACGACTATCATATTGTCGGAGAGAATAATGTCGATTATAATCAAGCCCTAAACCTTCTCGTAAAACGCTATAATGCAAAAACCATACTGACTGATACTGGTAGAATACTGAGCTGCATTTTAATAAACAAAGGACTTGTTGACGAAATAAGTTTGCTTGTTCATCCTGTTATTGTTGGCAAAAACCAATACACACTCCTTGGTGATGTATGTGGAAACATAAAAATAGAATTAATAAATATAAAGAAATTATCTGGCAGTAAAATTTGGGTAACCTATAAAGTAAAAAATGAATAACCAGCGGTGCTAATGAACCACTATCGCTAATGCCGGAATGCTAACGTGTGGTTGCAGAATAAGAGGCGTTTTAAGAATAAAAGACATCAATAGGATTTTATTTTTTAATATAAAACAGAAAAACGAGCATAGCTATTTGGCAACAATTGAAGGCTAAAAAAAATTTCCATCTAATCTTCAGTAAATCTTTTTAAGATTGTTAACCCTCCCTTACGTGATTCATTAACAATCTCCAAAAAATAATTTTTGGGAGAAATATTTAAACTGTTTAACAATTCCGTGAATCCTTAAATAAAAAACTTTTTAGATGGATTATTGTATATAATTTTTGGATTTTTGAAGTAATACTTTTAATAATTTTTTTTTAAGGAATGCAGAGGAAAATTGATGGCTGTCATTAAACCGTTTAACGCACTTAGACCCACAAAAGAATCAGCTCAAAAAGTAGCAAGCGTACCTTACGATGTTGTTGACCGCGAAGAAGCAAAAGCTTATGCAGAGGGGAATAGCTTAAGTTTTTTGAGAATATCCCGCTCCGAGATTGAATTATCAGCAGAAACCGATGCCTACTCAAAAGAAGTCTATCATAAAGCAAAGGAAAATCTCCAACGTATAAAACAAGAAGCCCCGTTGATAATGGAGGATAAGCCTTCTTTTTATCTCTATCGTTTGATAATGGACGGAAGACCGCAGGTGGGTATTGCCGCAACGTTTTCTGTTGATGATTATGATAACGATATTATCTTAAAGCACGAAAAAACACGCAAAGCAAAAGAGGACGACCGAACAAATCATATTGTAACTACCGAAGCACAAACCGGTGTAGTATTTCTAACTTACAGAGGCGTTGAAGCAGTAAATCAAATTGTGAATAAAACAATAACCGATACTGCGCCGCTTTACGATTTTACTTCGGTTGACGGAATAAGGCACACAGTTTGGATTGTGCCGGAAGATTTTAATCAACTTATCGTTGATGAAATATGTAAAGTAGATAAGCTTTACATTGCAGATGGTCATCATCGTGCGGCAAGCGCAAGCCGTGCAAGAAAAGTTAAGATGGATAGTAACCAACAGCATAAAGGTGATGAAGAATATAATTTTTTCATTGCGGTTTTATTCCCCGCAGAGCAGTTGAAGATATTACCTTACAACCGCGTCGTGCTTAATTTAAATGGTCACGGTAAAGGAGATTTCATAAATCTTGTTAGCGATAAATTTGTTGTTGAAAAGAGTGATTCAAAAGAGCCTTCCAAAGGAAGAACATTTAGAATGTATTTTGAAAAACAATGGTTCTCACTTACGCCGCGTGATTCGGTGCTCGCAAGTTTAAAGCTTACTGCTTCTGTTGCGGAAACACTCGATGCAAGCATTCTGCAGGATTTTTTACTCAATCCTATACTCGGAATTGACGACCCGCGAACAAATAAAAATATCGATTTTATTGGCGGTATTCGCGGAACAAAAGAACTCGAACGTTTGGTTAACAGCGGCAGGGCAACAGTTGCATTTTCACTCTATCCTGTTTCGGTTGATGACTTAATGAACATAGCCGATGCAGGTGAAGTAATGCCGCCTAAATCAACATGGTTTGAACCAAAACTGAGAGACGGATTATTGGTTCATTTAATATAAAAAACACTATATGCTTTTTAATTTTTAATTCACAAGGAAACATCATGGAAAAAAGAATCTATAACTTCAGCGCTGGTCCGGCAGTGTTACCGGAAGAAGTGCTAAAAGAAGCACAGGAAAATTTATTTACTCTTCCCGGTGTGGGAATGTCAATTTTAGAAATAAGTCATCGTTCAAAAACATTTGATAAAATTATTGGAGATGCAAGAGACGACTTGCGAACATTGCTCGACATAAGTCAGGATTATGAAATTCTCTTTTTACAGGGCGGAGCAAGTCTTCAGTTTTCAATGGTGCCATTAAACATAATGCCGCCGGTTAACAAAGCCGATTACATAGTAACCGGAAGTTGGTCTAAAAAAGCGGTTAAGGAAGCTAAACGTGTTGGCGAAGTAAATATTGCGGCAACTGCCGAAGACACAAAATTTAATCGCATCCCGAAACAGGCAGAATTAAAACTAACTGCGGACGCCGCTTATGCTCACTTCACTTCAAACAATACTATCTATGGAACTGAATGGCAAACAGAGCCGGTTGTGGGATCTGTGCCTTTAGTTTGTGATGCTTCATCCGATATTCTTCACAAAAAAATTGATATAAATAAATACGCTCTTGTGTACGCCGGCGCGCAAAAAAACATGGGTCCCGCGGGCGTTACGCTTGTAATAATCCGTAAAGATATGCTTGAAAGAAGTTCTGATACGCTTCACACAATGCTTAACTATAAAACACACGTTGAAAATGGTTCGATGTATAATACGCCAACAACTTTCGGTATTTACATAATTAATCTTGTAGCAAAATGGCTTAAGAAAAACGGCGGCTTAGACGCAATGTACAAACTCAATAAAGAAAAAGCCGAAATTCTTTACAAGTGTATTGATGACAGCGATGGTTACTATAAAGGTCATGCAGAAAAAGACAGTCGTTCACTAATGAATGTTACATTCAATCTTCAAAGCGCTGAACTTGAACAAAAACTAATTGCAGAAGCAACTGCTGCTGGATTTAGTGGATTAAAAGGTCATCGTTCCGTTGGCGGTTTACGAGCATCTATTTACAATGCATTCCCGAAAAAAGGCGTAGAAGATCTTGTTGATTTTATGAAAACTTTTCAGACTAATAATGGCTGATACTTTTTAGAAGTTGGATGTTAGATATTTGCTCTTTAGTGTTCGATATTAATCGATTGATGTTTAGTGATGCCCTTAGACGTAAAGGTGCAATTTGTTCTAACTTCTAATTTTGCCGGCTCTGTTAAAAAACTTTGAGGATAAAAATGAAATTTTACTTCTTGCTTTTGCTTTCATCATCGTTGCTGTTCTTCTCTTGCGGAAAAAGTGAACCGGAAAAATTAACAGCATATAACTCAGAAGCTTTTGCTTTCGATATAGGCGGAAGCTGGGAAGTAAATGCTTCGGCACGCATAAAAGATTTTCGACAAAATGAAAAAGATGAACAGTTCTCCGTTCACCTCACTTTCAGCACCGATTTGGTGACTAATTCCGGCGATACAATAAAAAATGTTTTTCAAGATGAAGTCAAAAAATCCGGCAACAAAGCTTTAATGGACTTCCCTCTCGAAGCGCAGTTTGAACTTGATTCCACATATCAAGCCGGTGAATATGAATTATTCTTTATTGTAAAAGATGAGCTTTCGGGCAGAGAGGCAAAAACATCTGCGAAGTTTAAGTTATCGAATGATTAGGCTTGATTAAAACAAAAGATAGAAGTTAGAATAATTACACATTTACATTCAGCGGCTAATATCAATCAGAAGTAAACTGATTGATAAAATAAACATTACTAACTGATGTTTCGCACACCTGTCATTCTGAATCCGTTAACTAACGGAAAGAATCTTAAAGTTTACAATTCTGAACAAATTGGAGATATTTCGCTTCGCTCAATATGACAAAAACAATCATTTGCGTAACATCAGTTACTAAAGATATTCCTCCGGAATTAGCTGCCTTGCGGAATATCCATCCTCTATACGGTGAAAATATTTAATATCATCCTCATCGCTGCGCCAGCATAGTAAAACTTCCTCGCCGTTTATTACCGAAGGAAAATCCACTAGACCGATTGAAAAATTCCAGTCTTTGAAATAACAACCTATGTCTTCTAGCTCGATAATAAACTTATTTACTTCTCCCGCCATCTTTTGTATTGCCGCGTTTTCTTCTACGGGACCTGTAATTTCACCGGCAAGCATACGCAATCTCCGCGATGTGTCAAGTATATCCTGCACGATCTGTTTTACGAGCGGTAAAGTTTTTTTGGCTTCCGTTGGCGTAAAATATTTTGTCTCTATCATTCAACTTCTTTCATAATTAAATATAAGCACAATATCTTAAACAGGCTTTACTCTATCGGGTGCTATTATAGCAAATAATTATCCGGTTTTCAATAGAATAACTTCTCAAATTTTTATTGCTTTATCATTATATTAGTTTCCCTTAATTATAATTCATTTAATATCATGAAAAAGATTTTCGTCGCCATACTTCTGCTGGGTGTAATTTTTTCCTTTGCCGGATGCGGAGGAAAAGAGGATAAAAAAGTAATTGAGTTCTGGACGCTTCAGCTTAGCCCAACTTTTAATGATTACTTCAAATCTTTAATTAAAGAATTTGAACAAAAAAATCCGGGTACTGTTGTAAAGTGGATCGACATTCCTTTCGATGCTGCGATTCAAAAACTTATGGCTGCTGCTGCCGCAGGGCAAACTCCGGATGTTGTAAATCTTTCGAGTGATTTTCTCGCCAAGTTTTATGGTATGAATGCTCTTATCGATTTTAAAACAAAAGTAAGTGAAGATACACTCGCCTGGTTTTTAGAAAGCGCTTTACAGAATTGTACTTTTGAAGGAAAATTAATTGGACTTCCCTGGTACTTAAATACTTACGTTTTAATTTACAATACAGAATACATTAAACAAGCCGGGTTTGATGAAAAAGATTTGCCTGCTACCTTTGATGAACTAATTGACTTTTCAAAGCAATACACAAAAGCTACCGGTAAGTTTGCTCTGTTCTGGAATATAGGTAAAGACAGCTATTTGCCAATGATGCTTGGTTCGGAAGATGTGCAGATGACGGATTCTGCTTTCACAAAAGCTACATTTAATTTGCCCCGGGCAGTTGCTCTAATTGATAAATGGATTCAACTTTATAAAGCCGGCGTAATGCCGGGAGAATCGATTATAAGCCCCGGCAGCAGCATTATAGAACCGTTTCAATCGGGACAGGTTGCTATGGTTTTTACCGGACCTGTTTTTCTAAAGCGTGTAAAAAAAAATGCTCCCGGCATATATGCCAGCACCGGCGTTGCGCCTGCGGTTGTGGGAAAAACCGGAAAGCACGAACTCGCAGCTATGTCAATATCAGTTATGAAAAACAGCAGGAACATTGATGATGCCGTTCGCTTTTCACTCTTCCTTTTGAATGCCGTAAACCAGCTTAAGTTCAGCAAGATTGAAACAACATATCCTTCCGTTAAAGAGGCGCTTGCAGATTCGTACTTCACCTCAGATGACGGCTC
>Ga0100390_10003914_pt1 | contig 12926 bp, 7 predicted proteins | sample CryGeymeta201514_FD_81540 | JGI IMG/M metagenome (GOLD analysis project Ga0100390, IMG submission 81540) | Groundwater microbial communities from Crystal Geyser aquifers in Utah, USA - Crystal Geyser metaG 2015-14 | ecosystem: Environmental > Aquatic > Deep subsurface > Groundwater | place: USA... | reverse complement strand
GTTTCTATTATTGATGATTTGTTCAATTTCCCAATCTAACCACAGAGGTGAATTTTTTATTAACTCTCTATATTTGGTTATAGAATCTGGGGATGATTTAAGAAATTCATCGGCATCTTTCCCATTAGGAATCGTTAAAACTTTTAGATTGATTTGTCCGCTATATACTAAACTTTCTACTTCTTTTATTACTCTCTCTGTGGCTTTTACCCCTGCTATGTCTGCATCAAAGTTTACTATTATTGTTTTTGATTCACTATAGCGAGATAATAATTTTATATGTTTCTGCGTCAATGCTGTTCCCAACACCGCTACTGCATTACTTACCCCGTTCTCGTGAAGGGCGATCGCATCAAAGTAACCTTCAACTACGATAACTTTATCTTCTTGAGCAATAGTTTTTTTTGCAAAATTTAAGCCATACAAAGTTTGACTTTTGGAGAATAAGGGGGTATCGGGGGAATTTAAGTATTTGGGTTCATTCCCGTCTAAACTTCTAGCACCAAAAGCGATAATTTTACCATTAGCATCTTGGATGGGTATCATTAAGCGATTACGGAAATAATCAATATAGCCCTCTCCTTTGGTTCTTTTTCTAATTAATCCTGTTTGTTCGACTAGGGTGACGGGATAATGTTTGACTTCTACTAAGTAGTGATATAGGGTATCCCATCCATCAGGGGCGTAACCAAGTTTAAATTTTTCTATATTGTCAGGGGATAGGTTGCGCTGGTCTTTGAGATATTTTAGAGCGTTAGTGCCTTCTTCTTTGGCTAAGCTGTGTTGATAAAAACTGGTGGCAACGGCTAAAATTTCATAGAGTTGTTCTCCCGTTGAAATTTGTTTTTGGATTTTTTGTTGGTCTTCCTCGGCTAAGGTTTTGATGGGTACTTGATAGCGTGAAGCTAAATCTAATACTACGTCTTTAAAGGATTGCTTGTTTATTTCCATTAAAAACTTGATTGCCCCACCCCCTGCACCGCAACCAAAACAATAATAAAGTTGTTTGCTAGGGTTTACGCTAAAACTAGGAGTTTTTTCATCGTGGAAAGGGCATAACCCTAATAAATCATGACCTTTTTTTTGCAATACCACATATTCGGAGACTACATCAACTAATTCAACCTTATCTTTAATTTCGGCGATAGTATCTGGATGAAGACTAATATTTCTCACGATAATAAAAAGATTTAAAAAGTTAACTTAGTTTTATTATGACCATAAATCAACACAAAATTAAGCTAAAGTTTCAGGCTGGTATCCTAAACCACGACTAAATTCTTCTCGAAAATTCTGAATGCGATTAAAATTAGGTTTTCCGTAAGAAACAATAACTACTTGATAATTTCTCATGACATTTATCACTGATTCACCTATATCTAAATTCCAAAATACCATTTGTAGCTTCATGTTAACATTAAATTTTGTGCCTAATTCTGATAAAAAGGCTTTAACGTTAGCATCTTCTTGACATGACAAAAAGAAAGGTATTCTTATTCTTACTATCCAACCATTAATTTGATGAATAACCGTCAACGAAGCAGAAGAAAGAAATGGCATTGTTTCAAAATAATTTACAATCCTCAAAGTAACACTAGCATTAGAGAGAAAATAGACATATTCCATTTTGATTTATTCCTACTCAAAAATAATGACAAATTGAGGATTAATACTGAATATCGATAACAAATTAACAAGTTTTGCCAATCTTAAATCATTTTTATCGTAATAATCTTCAATTTTCTTTTATTATCTCTAATATCTAATTCTGACGATAAGGGTTAAACACCTCTTTCTTTAATCATAAATCTGGGTAAAGTTCCCCATTCTTTTATTTGTTACAAAAGCGAACATTATCTTTGATCTATTTATTATTCATAATTTATTCACTATTTTCTATGACAGTATAAAAGTATTTATTTTTCCCTCTCGATTAATAATGAGTGCCTGATTTACGATAATGTACGGCGGTTATCCCATTATCTGATAATAGTTTTCCATTTTTGGCGATCGCATAAATTACCCAATGATCACCACATTCAAGACGTTTACTGACTTCACATTCAATATAAGCCAAAGCGGAGGATAAAATAGGACAACCATTTTCAGAAGATTGAGATTCAATATTAGCAAAACGATCTTCCCCTGGGGCAAAAGGTTTAAGAAAATGTTTCATTAATTCGATGTGTTTACCTTCTTCGAGGATATTTAATACAAATTGACTACCTATAGGTAACAAAGATTCAATAGCCCTTTCTTTCGCCACTGCCACAGTAAAACCGGGAGGATTAAAGGTTGCTTGAGAAACCCAAGAAGCCACCATTGCTCCTTTTAGATCATGTCGTTTAGTGGTGACAATACATAGAGAACCTACAATACGACCTAATGCTTGTTCTGTGCGAGCGCTTAAAGAATTATCCGCAGATTCTTTTGGTTTAAGGGCTTTTTTACGTTTTTTCAAGGCTTGAGCAAAATCTGTACCTGCTTCCTCACAAGTCTTTAATATCTCCTCAGTGGGCTTAAATTTAACTCTGATGGTATCAAAACCGAAGCGATAACCCCCATCTTTGAATTTAGATTCTAACAGATCTATGGCTTCTCCACTCCAACCAAATGAACCAAAAACTCCAGCTAATTTGTTACTATCGGCGTTGGCTAAAGCGATTCCTAAAGCACTTTGAATTTGAGTGGGGGCGTGTCCTCCTAATGTCGGTGATCCGAATATAAAGCCATCACATTGTTGAATTGCTGTTTTAATTTCTTCACTCTTGGCAAACTCAGCGTTAATAGATTCTACCCTAACTCCTGCTTTCGTTATACCACGAGCGATGGCATTAGCTAAAATAGCGGTATTACCGTAAGCTGAGGCGTAAATTAAGGCAACATTGAGGCTTTGATTTGCCACCGTTTCTAACCATTGACTATATAACCCCGTTAATTCTGTTAAACCATATCTTACCAAAGGGCCATGAGAAGTAGCATAAATATGAGCATTTTTTGGTTGGATTTTTTCTATAGCTTTAACGATTTGTGTGCCATAGGGTGCAATAACGCAATCAAAATAATAACGTCTATCTTCTTGATAAATTTTCCAACCTTCATCTAATATTTGATCACCACAAACATGGGCAGAAAATAACTTATCAGTATAGAAAATTTTACTATTATTATCGAAGGTTAAAAGTTGATCAGGATAACGAGGATTAGGTGTTGTAATTAATTCTAAAATATGTCCTTTTCCTAAATCTAATTCATAGTCATTTTTGACTGAAATAATATTTAAACTATTTGTTGTAATTGTTTCAGAATAAGTATTATTAAAGATTGTTTGTAAAGATTTTGCCCCAGTATTAGAGGTAATAAAAGTTATATTTGGAGCTTTTTTTAATAAACTATTTATAGTAGTACAACGATTAGGATTAACATGACCTAAAATAACATAATCAATTTTATTTAAAGGAATTCTTTGATCTAATGCACTAAGGAAAATATCAGTAAAAGATTCCCCCGGAGGATCAATTAAAGCTATTTTATCACCTTCAATAATAAAAGAATTAGCCGTAGTACCTCTACTTAAACCATATTCTACTTCAAATTTTAAGCGATCCCATGTACGAGAGCGAAAAACTCTTGTATTTAAACCAATACTGCCAATTTGTACATCTTTAGGTTTATTCATAAATTATGCCTCGTTTTTTAGTTAATTTTTGGCTTTGTATCTAACTTATCAAAATTTTTGCATCATTAAAGATTAAGTAATTATCAATTATTAAAGATAGATTTTTGAAACTAAGACTAAGACAAAACACTTTCGTAAATTTCAGATAAAGGCATTTCGATGGAGAAAATCGCCCCCCAGCCCCCAATTCTGGGGGAGAGAAAGGAAGGTTAATAGTTTATAATTTGTTTTATAATATTCATCAAAAAACCAGATTTAAAATGCTTTAAAATAGCGGTTGCTTACATTTTTTTGAGTAAATAAAATACTCTGAGTTTTCATGGGAAAAAATAGCAATTTTTAATACTTAAGTAAAATTATATTATTTTGCTTCCATCCAGTTATTACCTGAGTGAATGTCAACAATTAAAGGTACTTTTAATGTGATAATATTCTCCATTATTTCTTTAATTTTACTGTTTAATTCGGCAATTTCTTCTAAGGGTAATTCAAACACTAATTCATCATGCACTTGCATTAATAATTTACCTTGATAATTAGTTAAAATTTCATCTACTTTTATCATTGCTAATTTAATAATATCGGCACTTGAGCCTTGAATTGGTGCATTAGCAGCCGCTCTTAATAACTGTGAAGTATAATTATTAAATTTTAAACTAGATAAATCAATACTATTAATATCCTCACCTTTAAGTTTATCTAAATTATGATCATTAAAATTAAAATAACGTCTTCTACCTAAAATTGTGGTGACATAACCATTAACTAAGGCTTCTTTTTTCATGGTTTCTAAATAATTAAAAACCTGAGCATATTTTTCTCGATAAATACTAATAAATTTTTGAGCTTCTGCCACACTTAGGTTACTTTCTCTAGCAAATTTTTGTGCTCCCATACCGTAAATTATACCGAAATTAATAGTCTTACCTAAATTTCTTTCTTCGGCGGTAATGTCTTGTTTATTTAAAAATAATTGAGCGGTGACAGTATGAATATCTTGATGATTTTGATAAGCAGAAATTAAAATAGGCTCTTGGCTTAAATGTGCTAAGATTCTTAACTCTATTTGAGAATAATCTGCGGCTAAAAATTGCCAATTTTTTTGAGGAATAAAACCTTTACGAATTTGTCGAGAAAATGCCGTGCGAATAGGTATATTTTGTAAGTTAGGATTAGAGGAAGAAAGCCTCCCAGTTGCGGTGACAGTTTGATTATAATTAGTATGAATTCTATTAGTTTTAGGATTAATTAAAGTTGGTAAAGAATCTACATAAGTTGACTTTAATTTTGCTAACGTTCGATGTTGTAAAATAGATTCAATTATGGGATGATCTCCTTTAAGTTTTTCTAAAATACTTTGATTAGTCGAATAACCAGTTTTTGTCTTAGTAGATTTTCTTTTGTCTAATCCTAATTCCTCAAATAATAACTCACTTAATTGTTTAGGAGAAGCCAGATTAAATTCTCCTACCTCTTCATAAACACTTTTTTCAATATTAATCAATTCATTATCAATTTCTTTGGCTAATTGTTGTAAATATTCTTGATCAATTATTACCCCCTTTTCTTGCATTTTTGCTAAAATAGGCTCTAGTTTTAATTCTAATTCAAATACTGATTTTAAAGGGGGAATTTCCCCTAACTTTTTGCTTAAAATTTCTGTTAACTCAAAAGTTGCTAAAACATCTAAACCACAATATTCTGCAACTTTTTCTATGGTTAAATCATCGATACTTTCTTTTTTATCTAAGTTTAAATCATCATAATCTTGAGCAATAAAATTAGTAGAATATTGATAACATAAACTGCTTAACTTATGACTTTCTTCTGGTTGTAAAACATAACTAGCCAACATGGTATCAAATACAACTCCTTGAAGATTAATACCATGAGTTAATAAAACTAGACGATCAAATTTAGCATTTTGTAAAGTTTTTGGATAACCTGAATTTTCTAAAATTGGTTGTAACTTTAGTTTAATTTCTTCTAAACTTAGTTGTTTTCCTTGAGAATGTTTTATAGGAATATAAGCAACATTATCTCTATTTTTTCCCCAAGCACAACCAATACCAATTAAATTAGCTTGTTGAGTATTTAAAGAATCTGTTTCTGTATCCCAAGCAGTTATTTTTACTTGTTTAATAATCTTAATAAATTCCTCTAATTTAGTTATACTATCTACAATAAAAGGAGTAATTTGATTATTATTAGTAACGGCAGAAAATAAAGATAACTGTTGATCATTATTCTCATTATTTTCTCTAAGTATCGTTAATAAGTTTCCGCCTAACGTTTCTTGAATTTTATTAAGTTGTTTAACAAAACTATGTAATTCTAAGTTTTCTAATAAAGGAATAACTTTTTGATTATTAAAACCTGTTAATTTAAAATCTTCTAAAGATATATTTAAGCCAATATCTGTAATAATTTGAGCTAAATATTGAGAATGTAAAGCCTCTTGTTTTCCTTTAATTAACTTATTTTGAATCCCTCCTTTTATTTTATCTAAGTTATTATAAATATCCGTCAAACTATCATATTCAGCAAACAAATTACTAGCTATTTTTTCCCCAATACCCAAAACACCCGGAATACAGTCAGATTTATCTCCACATAAGGCTTTATAATCAACAATTTGATGAGGTTTTACTTTCATTTTTGTAAATACTGCTTCTTCATCATAAATTTCATATTTACCTAAACTTCTTTCTAAATATAAAACTGTGACTTGTTGCTCATCATTAACAAGTTGAAATAAATCTCTATCTCCACTCAAAATCTTAACTTGATAATTTTCTGTAACTGCTTGAGTTGCTAACGTACCGATAACATCATCCGCTTCATATCCTATAGCGGTAACAATTTTAATATTTAAACTCGTAAGTAATTCCTGTAAATTATAGACATCTTCGATAAAATCCGAAGGAGTTTCCTGTCTGTCAGATTTATAATTACTATCAGCCTCATGACGAAAAGTTGGCTGTTTTAAATCAAAAGCAATGGCAATGAATTGAGGTTGATAATCCGTAATAATTTGTAATAAAGAATTGAGAAAACCAAAACAAACACTGGTAGGAATACCTTTAGATGTACGCAAAGGACCTTTTTTAGCCTTAGCTAAAGCATAATATGCACGATAAGCCAAAGAATGTCCATCAACAATTAAAAATAAAGGAGTTTGAGAATAATTCATTTAGTAAGTAACAATCCGTAATTAATATTTAACAATTTTTTCTTTAACTCTTTGCTTATTCATTATCCACTAAGTCTATATTCAGTAGTTTAAATCAATTTTGTTAATATCCTAAGTACCTAAATAATATTAACAAATATTACGAAATTAAATTTTAAGTGGGCAAAATAAAAAAGATAATTTATATTGTTGATATAGGTACAAAAAAGGTAAAAAACACCTTCTACTAAAGTCGAGATTAGAGTCTGTACCATCCGCTCTATTCAATCTTAACCATTCCCTTTTGGTTATTTGTCAACCATTAGTAAGTTAAATAAATTTTTGAATCTCAATTCAATAAATCCTAAATACCCTGCCTAAACATTCATGGCAGGTTTCGCTTTTTTAGGGTTTTAAATATGCTGATTTTCTTCCTTTTTCAGTAATGATGTCGCAAAAAAAGGACTTAACATTAAAATTAATAACATCCTTGTCATTTGCATTGCTAAAACAAAGCTCGAATTGCCCTCTAACTGAATTACCGTAGCCATTACAGAACTTAATCCCCCTGGTGTTGAACCTAAAAAAGCTGTCAATGTATCTACTTGAGTAATTAAATGAAAACCATAACCACAAAAGAAACAAACCGCAATTAAAATTAAGACTAAGACTATTTGTAATAATACAGCTTTTAGTAATTTTTGTAAGGCTTGAATTTCAAATTTAACGCCGATGGATAATCCTAATAAAAGTAAGCCTCCTTGAAAAATTGATGTAGGTAGAGTAATTTCATAAGGAAAAAAACAAAATAGTAGTAAACAGCTCAAGAAAGGTGCTAAAAACAGATTTGATGGTAATTTAATAATTTTTCCGATTTGAATACCAATATAAGCACATGAACTGATGATAATTAAATTTATAGGCATGGGTAGAGATGGTAATAAGTTAAGACTTTGAGTCGCAATATTAACAGGAATTAATGGAGTTGGTGTTTTATAAAAATGGGCAATAATTGGTACAATGACCGAGACAATTAAAATTCTTGAATATTGTAAAACCGCTACAGCCATGGTGTCTCCTCCCATATCTTCACTCATGGCAACGAAACTTGCCCCAGCCCCTGGAATTGAGCCTAAAAAGCTACTAGATAAGTCAATATCGGCGAATTTGTAGATTAAATAACCATTTAAGACGCTAAAACTAGCAGTAACTACGATACACATTAGTAACGGAAAAAAATAACTTTGTGCGGTGGTAAAAGTGTCAAAAGAGAAACGACTTGCGGTAAGAATGGCTAGTATAGCTTGTCCTATTACACTGAAATATTTTGGTAAACATTGATGTTTCTGATTAATAAAAGTCCATGCTATACCTACGAATACGGGAATTAAAAGCCAAGGGAGAGGAAAATTTAGGCCATCGCCAATAAAAGTAAGGGTAATAGTGAAGAGGAAAAGAATAGTAATGTGCAGAAAATATCGGTAACTAAAAGGAGAAAAATTCATCGAATAATTAACAATGGAGAATATAATACTCACTAGACATAAACAGAAAGACTAGATAAAGTGGATCTTCATTATCATCTATCTTATCATGTCAAAAGAGCTACTTTATTAGAGAATCAAGGTTATCATGGTGATGAGTAAATAATGAGAAAACTAGAAAAAGAAAGTAAAACTGAGATCTTGCACCAATACATTAATACTTAATAGTTAAAAGGGAAAAATCAATTCTCTTATAGTTAGTATCAATTCTGAAATTCATTACTCATTACTTCTTACTCATTACTTCTTACTCATTACTTCTTACTCATTACTCCCCCTAGTCATGGGGTGCAAGATATGAGTTTAATGGTAATCTGGCTTAATTGATGACACGCCCTAGGATTGCTATAGTTAATTCTATATTTTCAAACATAAATTAAAACATTACCAATTAGATAAAATTTTTCTATGTCATCAAATCAACTTTCTGAAAAACTGAATTTAACCACAAAACTCGCTTTTGGTGCTGGAGATATTGGTCCTGCTTTGACTGCTAATATCTTAGTATTCTTCCTCATGCCTTTTTTTACTAATGTTGCTGGTTTAAGCCCTGGGGTTGCTGGTAGTATTTTATTTGTAGGAAAATTGCCGATGCTATTAATGATCCTATCATAGGAGTTTTTAGCGATCGCACTCAAACTAAATGGGGAAGGCGAATTCCTTGGATAATCATAGCGGCGATACCTTTTGGAGTCACGTTTTTTTTACAGTGGATTGTACCTAATTTCAGTGATAATTCTTCTTTAAATAATACTCTTTTATTTATTTATTATCTCATTATTGGCATTGTTTTTAATCTTTTTTATACAGCCGTAAATTTACCTTATCAAGCCTTAACACCAGAGTTAACTCAGGATTATAATGAACGTACTAGCTTAAATAGTTTTCGCTTTAGTTTTTCCATTGGTGCAAGTATTTTATCTTTAATTTTAGCTGGAGCAATTTTTCAAGTTTATCAAGGAAATAATCAAGAAAAATATTTAGTTTTAGGCATAATATCTACCATATTTTCTACTTTACCATTATTCTGGTGTCCTTTAATTGTTAAAGAGAGAGGTTATCAACCTTTATTAAACTATAAACAAAGAAAAATTACTGCCTATATTTTAATTACTATTGCTACGATTTTAGTTATATTTGGTTTAATAAATTTAGTAAACTCAACTTCAGGAGAAGATACTTTTTCCGCCGCAATGTATCTATTAGTTGCTTTATTTATTTCTATCATTTCAATAAGTTTAATTATTGCTAAAACTGAACCTCATTTATTACAAGAATTAACTATAAATCCTGACGATAATTCTTCATCTACTATTCCTTTTTTTGAACAGTTAAAAATTGTTTTTCAGAATAAACCTTTTCTTTATGTAGTAGGTATTTATTTATGTTCATGGTTAGCAGTACAATTAACAGCTTCTATTCTCCTTTACTTTGTAGTTAATTGGATGGGATTACCTGATGCGCAGTTTCCTAGAGTTGCGATCGCCGTCCAAGGTACAGCATTAATAATGTTATTTGTGTGGCAAAAAATTAGTAATAAACTAGATAAAAAAATTGTTTATTTTCTTGGTTCAACTATTTGGATTATAGCTCAAATTGGTTTATTTTTAGTACAACCTGGTCAAACTTTTTTGCTCTATGCTTTAGCAATGTTAGCTGGATGTGGTGTTTCTGTTGCTTATTTAATTCCTTGGTCAATGATTCCAGATGTTATCGACTTAGATGAATTAAATACTGGGGAAAGACGAGAAGGACTTTTTTACGGATTTATGGTATTATTACAAAAATTTGGTTTAGCATTTGGTTTATTTTTAGTAGGTATTGCTTTAGAGGCTTCTGGATTTATAAAACCCATAGAAGGAGAGGCTATTCCCATTCAACCAGAAAGTGCATTATGGGCAATTCGTCTAGTTGTTGCACCTTTACCTGCGGTTATTTTATTGGCTGGAATAATTCTAGCTTATTTCTATCCAATTACTAGAGAATATTATGCTGAAATTCGTTTAAAATTAGATGAAAGAAAAAGGGATTAAAATTTAGTATTAATTTAAAAATGAGTAATTTTCAAAATCAATTAGACAACTCAAAATTAACTCGCTCTATGGGTTTATTATGGATATTATCCGCAGGATTAATTGCCCTTGATGGTTTCGATTTTTTTATTATTGGTATCGCTTTACCTTTCTTGGAAAAAGATTTTAACCTCACTTCCCCTCAAATCGGTGCGATCGCTGTAGCTGCTATTGTAGGTTCTTTAATAGGTTCATTAACTTTAGGTGCAATTACGGATAAAATTGGACGACAGAAGATGTTATTAGTTGATATAATTCTTTTTGTAATTTCTAGTGCTGGAACTGCTTTAGCTTGGAATGTCACATCATTAATTTTTTTCCGCTTTTTAGTGGGTGTTGCCATCGGTGCAGATTATCCCATCAGCGTGGCATATATCACCGAAAATGTGCCTTCTCGATTACGAGGAAAAATGGTTATCGGTGCATTTGCTTTTCAAGGATTTGGGGCTTTATTTGGTGCTTTAACAGGTATTGCGGTAATCAGTGGGTTGACAAATTTTTTTCCTAATTCTGATTTTATCATTACTCAATATAGTTGGCGTTTAATGTTAGGAATTGGTTTAATTTTATCTATTCTTGTCGGCTTTTTACGGTTACAATTTTTATTAGAAAGTCCAGTTTATTATATTGCTAAAGAAGATTATAAAAATGCTGAATTAGCCGCTAGAGAATTGTTAGAATCTGATATAATTATTACTTCAGAAAGTGAACAAAAATCTTCTATAAATACTCTTAATTATGGTTCTTTATTTTCAAAACAATATTTAAAAAATACTTTATTTACATCTTTTCCTTGGTTTTTACAAGATATAGCTACCTATGGTATTGGTATTTTTACCCCTACAATTATCGCTCTTTTAGCCTTTAATAATGAAGATAATTTTATTCCCCGTCAAATACAATCTGCTCAGGGTTCGGCTATAGTTGATATATTCTTAATTATGGGATTTATTATCGCTGTTTTATTAGTAGATAAAGTCGGGAGAATTTCTTTACAAATTACTGGTTTTATTGGAATGGCTTTGGGTTTATCATTATTAGCAATTTCTGGCGATCCAAACATTAATCAACATCCTAATTTTATTTTAGTTTTAAGTGGTTTTTTTATCTATAATTTATTGATGAATGCTGGTCCTAATTCTACTACTTTTTTACTTTCAGGAGAAGTTTTTCCCTCTTCTATTCGTGCTAGTGGTGCTGGTTTTGCGGCAGCAGTTGCTAAATTAGGTGCGGTTTTAGGAACATTTTTGTTACCCATAATCAAAGATGATTTAGGAGTTTCTAACCTATTATATATTCTCGCTTTTTGTTGTTTATTAGGAGCAATTGTGACTTATTTATTAAGGATAGAAACAAAATAAAGCCCCCACCAATTAAGGCAGAGGCTTATTATTTATCAATACATAACCAAAGAAGCTAAAATATTAGTCTAAATCAGGCATGGATAAAGTTGGCTCAGTTTCACGATCAATTCCTTTCTCGAAACCACCAGCAGCAGCACGAGCTCTTCCAGCGTGCCATAAATGACCGACTAAGAAGAAGAAACCTAAAGTGAAGTGAGAAGTTGCTAACCATGCACGAGGTGATACATAGTTAAAAGAGTTTACGTCAGTGATAACACCACCTACAGAGTTTAAAGAACCTAAAGGAGCATGAGTCATGTATTCAGCAGCACGACGTACTTGCCAAGGTTGAATATCGTTTCTGACTTTATCTAAATCTAAACCATTAGGACCACGGAGAGGCTCTAACCAAGGGCCTCTGAAATCCCAAAAACGCATGGTTTCACCACCGAAGATGATTTCACCAGTAGGAGAGCGCATTAAGTATTTACCTAAACCAGTAGGCCCTTGAGCAGTACCTACGTTCGCACCTAAGCGTTGGTCACGGATTAAATAAGTTAAGGCTTGAGCTTGAGATGCTTCCGCACCAGTAGGACCATAAAATTCACTAGGGTATGCAGTGTTATTGTACCAAACCATAGTAGAAGCAATGAATCCCATTAAGGATAAAGCACCTAAACTATAAGAAAGATATGCTTCACCAGACCAAATTAAAGCTCGACGAGCCCAAGCGAAAGGTTTGGTTAAGATGTGCCAAATACCACCGAAAATACAGGTTAAACCAACCCAAATATGACCGCCGATAATGTCTTCCATATTGTTGACACTAACGATCCAGCCTTCACCACCAAAGGGAGCTTTGATTAAATAACCAAAGATAATGGCAGGGTTTAAAGTTGGGTTAGTAATGACACGAACATCACCACCACCGGGAGCCCAAGTATCGTAAACACCACCAAAAAACATGGCTTTAAATACGAGCAATAAAGCACCAATTCCTAAAAGGATTAAGTGATAACCAATAATATTAGTCATTTGGTTTTTATCTTTCCAGTCATAGCCAAAGAAACTAGAATATTCTTCTAAAACTTCAGGGCCACGCAAAGCATGATAAAG
>Ga0100390_10003911_pt1 | contig 12931 bp, 10 predicted proteins | sample CryGeymeta201514_FD_81540 | JGI IMG/M metagenome (GOLD analysis project Ga0100390, IMG submission 81540) | Groundwater microbial communities from Crystal Geyser aquifers in Utah, USA - Crystal Geyser metaG 2015-14 | ecosystem: Environmental > Aquatic > Deep subsurface > Groundwater | place... | reverse complement strand
GTTGCGAACACGTCCATAATCACGAAAAACACGGATACATGCTACTACAGCCGTATCGTACCATTGCGGCTTCACAGCCGATATCGAACCACTCATTAGTAGTGGGATCTTGCTTCAGGAAACGCCCAGGAGGATGCATGCTTCGAATTTGCATCACGACTCCGCTAGCAATACCGTTCTTCTCGACGTTACGAGTGTTCTTTCTAAGGTACTCGTCTCTCTTTTCCCCGCAAATGCGTCGAAATTGAATATTGCCACTGTGCCTATTTACCCTAGCTCCACGTCCACATAACACATCGTTCGGATTCAAATCGTGAACAGGTCCGATGTCCTGGGGATTTACGAGAATAGTGCCGGGAAACTTCCCAAGAGTAGATCCAGAGTCGCTTATAGATGCATTCATTTGTGTGATAAATCTTATTTTATGGTTTTGGTAATTGTGAGCAAAAATTAATGAAGTTTCAAATTTCTCGGGACAAATAGGATCGGTCATTCTTTCCTAACTAGCAAAGACATTTGTGTTTACCGGTAAAATATTTCTTAAACCCTGAGAGTCCCTTTTTGCTATTCAGCCATGCTTGTTGTCCCCTCCTCCATCCAGTTCCAATTTCCCAGCTGTTTCAGCGTTTTACAATCGGAACTGCATGCATTTACTAGAGGACTTTCCTTGAAGTTTCAAACCACCGGCATGGGGGAACTGCAGCCTCCTAAAGGCAGCACTAATTACTTTGCAAGTTACTTCAATTAAGTGTCCAGATTTACTTGAACTTGACATCTTCACTTGGAGTCGATTGTAATTACTGATTGGTGTTGAAAGTTGACAGGCGTTCGTCACTTTCAACTTCCAGCACCTTCTGGCTCCAATACAATGTTTCGTTCTTGCCCGTGGCAAGGTTACTACCTGATACCAGCACTTTCTGCCTCGATAGCCTGGCTCTCTCCTCTCTCATCCTTCAGCGTTGCCATCAGGTATCGGATCCAAAGTCGGTCTGGCTGGGCGATCGAGGGCAAGGCCACCTCAACTTTGTGAGACGGTAACTCCGGTGGAACTGCAGAGGGTGGAGATGAACAGGTGAACGTGAGAAGTCCAAAAATAAAACAGGGAACGCTCCGGTGCCTTAGAGGACCACAAGGTTTGTACTCAGCAAGCCCCGTTACATAGATCCCCGCTAATGCTACCCCCCAAAGAAAGTATTGTTACATAGAGCCCTACCTCTGAGCAACCCACCAAAGGCAGCGGCCAGCCCGTGTTTTTCCGACTACATCTGTTCCTGCAGCTCGCTCTACAACCTTTGGACCTAAGCGTGGGTACGTATCTTTTTCCACTTTAAGCCCTACCTTGGTCCCTACAAGTCGGCCTACTTCTGGACCTACAAGTGGGCCTGTATCTGTGCCGACAACTGATACTCCCACAGGCGGTCCTACTTCCGGACCAACCGTGGGTTCTGTCTCTGTACCAAAATAGAACACCATCAGTCAAGCTACTGCTGCTACTAATTGAGATTTTCATAATGAAAGCGGTTTGAAACAGTATCGTAGCTGTATTGTATCGATCACAACACTTGTAGCAACCTCGAGTAACAGTACTTGTAAAACAAAGCAACATAATATTGTAGAGTACTCGACATAGACATGTACGAGTACGGAGTATGGACAGCTCCTTCAATGAACTTTTCCGTGATTAGGGGTAGGGATCGACTCCGCATTACCACCGGTACCTGGTACTGCATCTCACGTCTTCCCCTCCTTCTTTGTAAGAAAATTAACATCTGAGTCCGTCCTATCGGCTTTAATAGCGCATATCAAAACAATGGTAAACGCAAAGGATATGATCAGACGGCTGCGAGAGGAACGCAAAGCCAAGAATAGTCTTTCAAAGGGAGCCCAGGTGATAGATGCTGGCACAGCAAAACATAATGTCTCGCAGGCCCTACTAGCCTCAGCAACAGCGCCATCTGATCAACAAACCCAACAAAAGCTCCAATTATCGATCATGTCCGCTAGTGGCAAGATTTGGCAAGAAGAATCCTTATTTGAGCGTTGTGTCGTCCTCAAAGAAGGAACAACACAAGAAAAAAATCTGCGCCTTTTAGAGGATCCCATGGGGAAACTTGCGGGGGGCAATGGAGCTACACTTTGGGATTGCAGTGTAGCCTTGACTCATTTTTTGACGGAACATTACAAAGACGAGTGTCTTTCACATAAAACAGTCCTCGAACTGGGAGCAGGACTTGGTTTGGTTGGAATGGCCATGGCAGCAACAACGGGAGCATCTGTGGTGACTACCGAACGGGAACTGGCCCTACCTCTTTTGAGAAAGAATGTGGCAAAGAACGAAGCTACAACATCTGGTCGGGTTGAAAGTGCTGATCTTTCTTGGGGAAAAGAAACAACAGAAGCACTCCTGGCACAGCGTGAACGCATGGGCCTGCAGTCATTTGATATTGTTGTGGGAAGCGACCTGGTCTTTCCGTCCAATGTCGAAGCCTACTCCGCATTAGCTGACACAATTTTTGCTCTACTACACCACCACCAACAAAGAGGTGCTGTTGAAATGTGGCAAAGTCACGAGCCTCGGCGGCCCGAGGTGGAGGCGGCGTTTTGGACTATGCTGGAGGAAAGAGGAATCCTGGTACAGCAACTTTCAGCCGCCGATGGACTTCCTGCCAGTCATCCCAGTGATATTTTGATCTTGCGATTGACATTGGAGCTACATAATTAGGCTGAAATTCCTTTATTGACGTTGATTTATACGGCTAGTCGACCTCTAGCAAATAATATGCACATGCCATGAACTAGTACCACACGGTACCAGTTACTTTATTACTCGAGTAGCTATTAGACCCCAGCATAGATCAAATGTGCGCTTTATTTCACATTTGGACGTATATTTGATGACAATGAACACGCACTCTGATGACGAAGTCGTGAACAAAAATAAAATAAAACTTCGACGATACGATACAGACATCTTTTACACAAACAAACAACAGGTGTCAGTAGAGTGTTCGACAACATTATACTGTTTGCTCAGCTCATAACATCAACAAATGCGCTGTGTAATCATCACTGTTATCTGATTGAATCACACATATTTTCAGCTGCCAAGAAGAAAAGAAAGTGTCCCACTACTACCGCACACATTTGATTAATTTACTACACGCAATTTCATTCGACTTACATTTCAATCATTTCGATACGTTTTGTCAAGAAAACAAGCATGACAAAATCCCTAATTCAAACGCTTCTATTAATATTCATGGCTTCCATGGTACTATCATCGCAGGCTTTCCAAGCGATGCAGCTGTTCGGTGGCAACCAGCACCAACATGTTTCGCCGAGAGTAGAAGCAAGTAGAAAAGGCAGGACAACTGCATATTCGAGTGGAGGTGGATTTGGTAAGGATACTGAGGTCAGCAAAATCAATGACAAGAAGCCATCATTGTCTTCGCCTGCTGGAGATTTTGCCTATCAAGAAATGCTCGTACTGCTGAGGGCTATGCAAAAACAGGGCGCCACAAGTCGGACGATGGACCCCGCCAAACGGAGTGAATTGGAAGGCTACGTCCGTACTGTGCTCGAGAATAATCGACACAAGAGCCTGCCGCTCAAAGATATTGGTCGTGCTCTGGTACCGTCGTCGGAATGGAAACTAATGTTTAGTTCGTCGGAAGCCGTTCTCGAATCCTTGCCGAATGATGCGACCGTCTTTTTGAATGTTAAGGATGAAGAACATTTAGATTACATTTTGAAATTTTCCAAGAAAACATTGGGATTGGAATCCTTGACAGCCGAGTGCACGTATACCTTTGACGTAAGTTTTGATAATTCTTTTCATCTTAATTTAAAATATGAACATCTCACCTCATAGTGTTTCCCTCGTTGATATACATCCATCCTAAAAAATGAAGTCGGGCCCAGTACAGCCAGGACTGTTGACATTTGTTTACGACAAGATTACCACGAATGTCATGGGATTGAAGAATCTTGGAGTGGGATTTTTTGGATTGCTAAAGGGAAGAGCCAATTATGTGGAGAGTGCTTACTTTGATGGAATATTTTGGATTGAACGCGGTATGTCGCCTACAGGCAACGGAGATTTTGTCAATGTATACATGCGGTTCGATAAATGAATAGAGAAGAAAATTTAATGAAAATGCCGCATGATGCTCCAATCCTCGGTAAATTGAGTAAACAATCATTTTAGAACCACACAAAACGAGGAAGAAAATTAGGGGAAGTGTTGATATGCTGTATTATCATGAGGGAGCCGAGACAACTATATAAATGAAGTAATAATACAAGACTACACTGGCTGGGCAATCTTGGAGACGGCGCCCATTCCACTCAGCACAGCAGCCATGTTCACGTGCTCGGCAGTATGCGAAAAGCCAGCTGCTCTCTTGGCGAGGTCTACACCACCATCATTTGCGTCGTGGATTGCTTCCATGGTCCGATCCCCATTCGTTGTACTGTCGTTTTTTATCGCAGCAGATGCCACTTTCGAGGACGATGAAAGTGACAGTTGTTGACGATGTTGTTTTTGACGATCCCTAATTTGAGCACTGGTGTTCGCATCCAGTTTATGAGATAGTGAGGTCATGGAAGGCTTCATAAAGGCAGGCACGTGCTTGCCTTGGCTTACTCCTTGATTAGAGCGAGCCATTTTTAGCAGGTAAAATTCACGAGACTTTCGATCTTCCACAAACTCGCTCTTGACGGCGTCAGCGTCAGACTGCCCAGCTGCCAGGGCCAAGTCACGGGCCCAGGATGTGTTGTGGATAGAGACAATGCGTAACTTCTCCGGGTCTTCGCGCATGTATGTTTTTTGCCGCCTTAGTTCGTCCAGCGTTGCTTTAATTGCATGCCGTACATTGGCTTGTCGTTCAGCTCCCTCCTTCATGGAGGCAATATGTTCCAGTCCACGACGAGAATGTCCAAACTTGTGCCACCATTTATCACCTGTCGTTCGAATAATATCGGCTGCCGAATTATTTTCGCCGCCTCCTTGCTCTGCGACATTCATGGCGTTCTTGAGGGTTTCGCTCTTACTAGCACCCATGTGCTGCCACGATTGATTGGATGCCAACCAAATCTCGCTTCCACCCTCCAGCATGGCACGAGTAATGATGCGGCCTGTCTTTCGAAAATCTTCGTAATCCCATTTTTGCCACCAGATCTGCGATTTTTCATCTTCTGACATGTCCTTTTGCGATTTGACGGTCACCACTCGCGCCATCGGTGCAAACTGAACATTATGCTGATTCTGCTTTTTGGGTCGATTCGTTTCGTAGACAGGGAACAGTGACCTCCGCCGGCCATTATTGGCATCTTTTTGCGGAACGAGAGGCTTCTTGGTCACCGAAGTCCGTTTCAGAATACCCTTGATGTAACTACCGTTGGAAGTCTCCGATGTGCTACCATTGTCTTTCAATGAAGGGTTTGGTATCTCGCTAAGAAGTCCCTTCTGGTGTGTTGTACTGTCCTCTGAGCATGTCCCATTGGGTCCAGCTTTGTTAAAGGCCCCCGTTAGTCGCTTAGGATTGTCTGGTGAACCATCTGGTTGTGCCAATCGTAATCTTGCCAAGACAGCTTGGCGTTCTCGATCCGATAGCTTTTCGCCCAGTTTGGAACTTCCAACAGAAACATCGCCTACAGACATGTCATCTTCCTCGCCAAGTGAACTCGATTTTCGAAGTGAGCCGTTGGCGTCTTCAGTCTTGGTCTTTTCCAGTGAAGAGTCGTCCTCGGCGTCTTTGATACGAGAGTTGAGGTTGTTGCCTGTCAACCAGGGAAAGAGACAACAAAGAAATCCCGAAGAAGCTTTCTTGCCCCCCAAGAGAGTTGGAGTATGGCTGTAGTGTATTTGATAAGGGTCATAGTCGTAAGCATCGTAGTCTGCTTTAAAACCGGCGTACATTCCAGTGGGAGCAACATCTTGCTTCTTTTCCTCCTCCTCATCATCGTCGTCATCATCTTCTTCTATCGTACTGGGGCTCCTCGTAATCCGAGCATCTTGCGGAGCAGCAGCCTGGATACTCCCGTTTGCATCACTACTGCTCTCGCCAATCATGGATAATCGTTTGGTCAGCTCTTCCATTTCTTCGCTGGGTGGTTGTTGCTCTTCCTCCACTTCTCCCGGTTTTACTGGTCCATGTGCGATGAGTTTGCTGTATTCTCTTTGGCTTCCGGTTGACTGACCGGTTGTGAGAAGACTCACTGTATCTTCTGCCTGCGATTCATCTTCGTTCTCTTTCTCATTTACCAGATTTTGCAAATCTGCCATAGAGTCTCTTGTCATTCCGAGCGCCATAGTGTAGATGGATGCGGTGTGTGCTTCAAAACTCAAAACCAGCTGCTGCTGCTGTTGTTGTTGTGTTAGATAAGGAGGCAACGAAAAGATGGATACGGAGATCCTACTAGTAGATTGAACCTGATAGAGACAATACAGGAATAACAAGAGATGCAGTGTAGGTTCAGAGTTCAGATTTAACAGGGGCCGTAGATAATCGCAAATTGATAAACGCGCATGTACAAGCTCTGCCGTATTTTAATCTGAATTTTGGCAGACCTATTCTATGGCTTCTCAAATTGCAGAAGCAGGAAACAGTATACTATCCAGTGCAGTCCAGTGGGGAATTCAATCGAAGAAATTTAATAATCTCAAACTCTGGTTTATAACTTACCTGTATTATCGTAGCAACTAAACTGCTGCCCTTTCCTTGAGGAAAGTAGATAGCAAGGCACAATCCTCAACCTCGAAGAAACGCTTCCGATACAGGGATGATAGTACCAGTACCAGTATGGTGTAGTATGGTCTCCCAGTAGAGAGGGCCGACAAGAAGATTTTTCTTGCTATCAACCTGCTGTTCAGCTAGTAGTTAACTCTAGCTGGTAGTCTAGTTGGAATGCTTCTTATTAATAGTAGTAGTATTTAGACCGAGATGTATGCAGTAGCAGCAGTCCAACTAAATGCTTATGGGAATGAAAGAATCCTCCTTCTCGAGTTATCTAGCTACGTCAACTATTAACGCCGTAAATCGTGTTGTGGTGCTGACGCGTACTGTACCTACTTGGGCACCACCTGTGGCTGCACCTTGCCTTGTTTGTTGCTTGCTGTTGAATTGAATACTACTAGTACCAACACTGTATAATTTTTTGTTTAAAGGTATTGGGGGTAAATTGACAAACTAGGGGTAGTCTTTGGGGAACATTTGCGAACTCGAAGAATCATTTCCAACGTCATCACTTCTAGAGACTAGACTACTATCGAACTCCATATAGTGCACGACTGGATTTTCTAAGTAGCTACCAGTAGCTACTTGCAGACAGGAGGTGTAGCTAGCTACTACTACTACTACTGGTAATCGAGTACGTACGGAAATAAAACCAGTACTACTAGTAGACTTTAGCTAGTAGTGCTGCGATACTATTAGTATTTAATTTAATAGCATCAGCAACAGGAGTGTGCAAGTAGAGCGTAGAGCCAGCAACTCTGACTGAAAGAAAACTATCTAATAGTAGACTACTAATAAATGGGCAATTTACTCCTCCAAATATTCCAAATAAATACATACAGTATTTAACTAGCAGCCTCACTGGCTGGCAACTGCTGCAGCCTGTGCAACGTTGCGATCGAAACTCGAAACACCATGGTGATCCCTAATCCTTTCAGAAGGAGGCCCTAGCTTCGGCAGAGGTACAAGCTACATCAAAGTACTCGTGCAGTAGTAGAGTAGATGTTCTAGGTACTGCATGCGTTATTTTTTTATAATGTAGCTAAACTTTTTCGGCAGTAAACTGACGAGTAAACTGACGAATGTGCGTAATGCGCTTTCAGGATTTCGATCTCGTGGACAGGTGCTAGACAGAGTGAAGGAAAACAACACGCATCTTGTTGCCGTCGGCACCGTGTGATTGACTATGGATTGATGGAGGAAACCGTAATGATAGTAGGAGGAGAATCTTTGCCGTTCATACCCTCGAGTTCCGTCTGTTCCGTATTGTGTCGTTTCAGGAATGGCCCCTCCATTGGGAACTGATGAAGATTGCTGCTGTTGTCACTGATGTCATTTTCAGTGGCAGCGCTGTTATATCCGCTCACAGTCTCGAAGCCGCTATTCAAGTCTGGTAGTGGATCGGGGAAGGCTTTCTGCCACTTGGGCTGAAACTTCATTTCGCGGGGCATTTTCAGAAGAAATTGTTCAAAGTCTTCGACGGTAACCTTGCCGGTATCGGATATATCAGCGCAGGCGTGCACCTGCTCAGCTAAAGTCTTGTAATTGTCATCAACGCTTAATCCCAGAAGGTCACGAAGAGCGTAGTGAATATCATTAACTGTCAAGTACCCATCGTCGTCGCGGTCGAGGACCGACAAACGAAGCCTTCCCTCGATGCGCTCCATGTTGACGGGATGAGTGGCGTCCTCGGCGACAATTTCCGGGTCCGGAATTAGCTCTCCGGCGGCTTCCCAGAGCTTACGGAACATTCCGCGCGCAAAAAATCCCATCAGCTCACCGTGAATGTTAATGTACTGACCCTTAGAGGGTAACAGCTGAGGATTCTCTTTGAAGTATTTTGTCAGAGGTGGACTCTGTCCATTTGTCAAGTCTTTGATTTTGGTTGCCACGCGGTATAGCTTGTCCATTTCAATCGGTTTGTCATCTACCATAGTCACCTTGCCGTTCTCTTCCTTGATACCATCATCGTATTGGAACCAACCTGGAATTGGTTCGCCAGCATGCGTTGCCTCAATGCCAGCGGCCAAGACATGCCCGGGCATATCGACGAATCCAACGACTTCATCACTCTTTATCTCGGCTTCCAGAGTCTCTAGAGAAAAGAAAGAATCTTCAGGATAATCTTCGTTGCCTCGAATAGTTCCGCCCATCAAAATAACGGCATCAATGTGAGCGGTAGAATGGGATTTAGTTTGCCACAATGACTGCTTGAGCATGCTGCAAACCAGCTGACCCATAGTGCACAGGGATCCACGAGCATTCTTGGATGTCAAGGGTCGGAACGTTGGCAAGATAGAAGCCAGCATGGTGTTTCGGAGCGGCAATAAGACATCGTAGGCCCTGTCAGTTCGTTCCTTGAGGACAGGACAAGGGTCGAAGCGACTCGTCTCGACAAAACTGGATCGAATCTTTGGGTCACTATCTGGAGCATTTGTATCCCAAACAACTTCCAGGACTGTTGCAAAGACGCCGTCCATGCCCGGCTTAATGAGACGTGTGTTATTTATGCGTTGATCAATGCGATGGTGATCATGGCCCGACAGAATAATTGGGAAGTCAAACTCTTCGCAAGTCTTGGTGTTTTCCGGAACATACTAGAAAAATTAGAGTGTGGAGCAAGCGCGTGAGAGACCCAAACGATCGAAGATGGTCGCGCCACAAGTTAAACTCGTGACGAATATTTCATTACATACCATATGCTCCAAGGGAATAACGAGATCGCAACCGTGGTCCTCTTCTAGAATCTTTTTGTATTTTGTCAACGTCTCCCAAGGATCCTCTATTTTCGCACCGCCAAAAGCAGGTTCCTTGAAGTGACTGTACAACTTGGGGTCATTACTCAACACGGCAATCATTCCAATCTTACGTGTTTCTTTACCATCGGCACTGGAAACTTCAATGATATGATAAGGTACACTGCAGTCGTATTTCATACTGTCGTGGGATTGCATATTGGAATTGATAAACGTTCCCTTGTAATGTTTCACGTGTCGGCACACTTCCTTGTGAGAAATATCGGCTTCGTGATTACCCCACGTCAATATATCTATGGGTGTCTCGTTTATAGCATTCATCATGCCCTGTCCATTGTCAATACTCGACAACAAGTACGGAGCAAGAAAATCTCCCGTCAACATGGACACAACTTGATCATGTTCACCTTGAGAGGTACGAATCGTTTCGAGCATAGTCTTCAGAGACGCAAAGTGATCAAGCGTGTACACATCCGTAATTTGGACAATGGTCAACCGGGCTTCGTGGTTAGCCGAAGGTTGCAACCAAGTATCCTCGTTGGCGTCGAGGGCTTCCTGGTTGGGAAGATCAGGACGGCGACCTCCGCCGCGATTGAAGAGGCTGCTAAAAATGGACTGAAAGCTATCGAGAGACATGATGGTAAGGAATATAAAACGTAAAAGCTGGGGAAAATTGTGGGGATGTGAAGTTTGGTGGTCCTTGTGTGGATTTAAGATTGGGTGCATAAAAGAAATGGTTGAATTGTGATAAAAGCATTCCGATGGATTTTCCTTCTGAGAACATCATACCACATTTGATGATGATTCTTCAAGCAGAATAGTCTAGTTGATTATAGTAAGATTAGGAAGGAAAACGTTAGAGGACCTCGCAGCGAAACTCGAAGAGGACGAAAGCGAGTCCCGCAATTGCCCTGTTAATTTCTGCCCGTACAAACAAGATGATCGCACACTGTACTTTAGGTCTAGTATTGGGCAGTCAAAACATCAATCATGAGCTCATTATTTGTTTGTGTCAATCAACTTCTCGCGTAGTCTACAGCAGCAGTACTAACTATTGTACTCTACAGTAAAACGGCTGCCTTTTATCACGAGCCAATCCCGAACATTCTTCTGGCTTGTTGTTGCGCTTGCTCCAGGCATCGCACCCAACCAGCCAGTCCAAGGCTGCATAAATGGCATGTTCCAGGACCTACCGGAATCTCATTTGCAAGAGAAGCTCTTGACATCTGCTATGTTGCAGACTAGACTGTTTCGCAACTTCGGCTTTCGCTCTTTGTACCTCTATATCCTGAAGTGACGCGATTTTTCCTGAAGCTCCGTTCACTCCAGAAATCTACTTCTATTAGCGCTCGAAAGTATATGAATGCTACTCCAAGAAGGAGACTAGCTTCTAGTGCTTCACAACTAACAACTATTCTACTTACCGAAGGAGTACCAGCAGCAGTAGCATACAGCATACGGTACGATGCAATTTATATCCAATTATAAAGTTTTAAATCACGCGCTCATGCTATCCTCCTCGGTATTCTCGAGATGATCCCAGCTTTTGTCTCCTTATACTTTTGTTTCAACGTCGACTTTTGCTTCGGATCCTTTTCCTTCTCCGTATCCTTCTTGTAGTTGTTATTGCTGCTGCTGTCCTTCTTAACTTTATCCTTGGACTTTTTCTTTTTCTCTTGGGCTTTGCCACGTTCCTTCTGAAAGCTGGCAGTAGCGGCAGGAAGACTTCGGAGAGAGGAATGAAAATGGGCTGAACTCTCGCCATTAAATGACTCTTTCGACTTGATGTTAGCAAGATGTTTCTTCTTTGCCACGGCATCAGCATCCAAGACAGCATCGGCACTGGCTCCCACGGCCAAGGCGTCTGCTTTGGCCATCATACGGGCAAAGTGCCGTGGCACCCGGCAAGCCTGATTGTATACTTTGCGAAGCTCTTCTTCGTCAATGGTCCTACTTCGTGATATGAGCATTTCATCTTGGGCTCGCAAGACCTCCATGATTGATTCGAACTGAATGGATTGTCTTTGTTCGCTAAGAGTAGTGTTGCTGGATTTCTCCAGTCCCCGCCGCTCGGGGCCCAACTCCAGAACCCATCGATTCAGCTTTTCCTGTGCCTCTTTACACTTTTCCTTGTAGACGCCCTCTAGCAGAACCTTGGCCAGTCCATCGCGCTCACTGGCATGACATTCGTGCCATTTCTCATTCCTTAAACTTTCGTACTCACTGGCACAAAACCAAAGAGCTTCACGCACTTCCTTGGTCAGATCCTCGCGGCTGATCACGGTTTCGACCACTTGAGAGAGACCCTCTGGTGTGTCCGGAAACCTCACAGTTTTTTCACCATGTCCTCGCGCGTTGTTAGATCGCTTCCCTGTATGACATATCTTTTTGGTCGGTTCGGGGATGTCAAGACAGCTGGAGTTATATCTTTCATAACTGTCATGGCTCCCACTCTGCTTGTGGTAGCTATCACCACCCATTCCACTCATCATGATAGAGAACTGACTGCGATCGCTAGAGTCGTTCATCATTATGGCAGGGTCTCTGTGGAATTTTTGGTCTGCGAATTACGCTAGCTACTGTATGAAGTATAAGGCATGGTGTGGGATGGGGTATTCTTGAGCTCTTGAAATCTCGCAGCCGTCATTAGTTGATAATTATTATTTTCGACCAGGTTATTATTAGGCCTTAATTACTACTCGGAGTACTCTAGGTAGAGGGATCAAAAGCCGCTCCTTGATGACCACTACTGTTGGGTCATCTAAGACGTTTCACGATTTATTTCTTATTGCCTACCAGGTAATGTAGTACTGGCTGGCTGGTACGGGACTACTACACTGGTACTACTACTAATAGTATTCGAGTACTGGTACTAATCTTGGAAATTCAGATTAGATTCGATTTACCAAGTTCTAGCTATTAGTGCTATGGTACCACCAGTATTACTCACTAAGTAAAAGACCAAGCGTCAGACATATCCTTTTGAGAGGCTTAATTTAGGAGTGCATTATTAGAAGAGTTTGAAGGTGTCCAGCAATACTACTACGGTACTTGCTAGTATTCTTATTACAGTACCAGGTGCTGTCGTACTACTGTATTATTATGTAGTTAATCAAGAAAAAAAGTCAAAATTTGACCTGATAGTAAGTAACACGTCTTATTTGTTCTAGTACTACTACTACTACTACCATAGTAGAACTAGTCAAGTACTACCACTGTACTACAGTACTACTATTAGTGGCAGTAGTGGACTCTCTAATACCAGGTACTACCTAGTACCAGGTACTACCTGGTACTCGAGTGCTCGAGTAGAAGTAGGTCTAGTTAGTAGGTCCAGGAAGGTCCGCCAAACCCCCAAAACCCTACTTTTATCCCTAATAGACTATTAAACCAAGAGGTCCATAAAGCTTTAAATACTGACAAACAGCTTGAGTCATG
>Ga0100390_10003895_pt1 | contig 12964 bp, 10 predicted proteins | sample CryGeymeta201514_FD_81540 | JGI IMG/M metagenome (GOLD analysis project Ga0100390, IMG submission 81540) | Groundwater microbial communities from Crystal Geyser aquifers in Utah, USA - Crystal Geyser metaG 2015-14 | ecosystem: Environmental > Aquatic > Deep subsurface > Groundwater | place... | reverse complement strand
AGTCAATAATGATACAAATTTTGTTTTGCTAAAGCACATTTCATCCCCTCCTATTCGTCCGCAGTATGCAAAGTGTGTGGCGACAAAAACGAGGGCAGCTTGCAGTCCCTTCATAACACCGGCACTTGTCGACCCACCAGGAAAGTATCGTAGCGTGTAAAAAAATGTCGACGAATGTATCAAATTCGACAAGGCAAAGAGCAGCAGAATACCCAATGCCTGGGAATATGTTGTCCCAGCTGCATGCATGGGTCTACCAATTTTCTGCTCCCATCGGGGAAGCGTATACACGAGCTGCCACAACAGCAGGGTGGTCGCTGCCACACCACTTTGAATGGCATTGTTTTGCTGGACCGTTAGAGTTTCCTTGGACACAGTCATGATGCCTTCACTCATAATGTAAGTCATGGCATGCGCTGCCGATCCAATAACGATCAACACTAATCCCAGAAGAACATCCTCTCCTAGTTGTATCGAATCTGTGGCAGTCAATGCCAGTCCACCGAATACCGTGACAACAGCCAACCACTGTCCGGGTTGCAATTTCCGTTGAAAAAAGATTTGCGACAAAACGGCTGTCCATATGGTCACCGAACTGTATATGATGGCAAAGAGCGTAGGCCCTGCCAGAGATGCACCGATGTAATTCGTCACGGTGCAGATAATATCCCAAAGACAAATTCCGGCCGCCTTGACGATTGTGTTTTTCGAGGGCCACACCTTGGTTCCCTCGCGAACGAGAGGAATAATAACAAGTGTTGGACCCAAAGCGTAAAAGAACATGTACAGTTGGCATTTGGGATCGGCAATTCCTGCACTCTTACAAAGAACAAGAATCAAGGGCTGACAACACCCACTCAGGACGTAAAACGAGGCGTTGATCCATGTTTCTGCGGAAGTTGAAGTCGATTGCTTATTACTAGTATTAATGTGAGAGATATGAGTAGATAGAGCTTTGTCAATGTGAATAGCAGCGCTCCTTTCAATTTTGTTGGCTAGCGACAGCAGCTCCTTTCGTCGTTGGTGCATGGTGAAAGTTTGAAGGAAAAGTAAAAAGAAAACATGAACCGAGTGGTTTTAATGGAAGATGGAAGAGTAGTGATGTCTTCGCTATTTCATGGAAGGTTTAAAAATCTGGCTTTGAGATTTGCAAGAATCGGCTATTATTGTTCGAGGGAAGAGTTACGATGCGATCGAGTTGAGCGAGAGCCGAGATAGTCTACTTGAAATAATAATATTACTGTGATGTGGGAGGAGTGATGAATTGGTGTACGCAAGTAAGGTGCAAAAAAGGAAGAAGAATGGATAATTATCAGTATTATTTGAAAAATAAATTGTTCCCGGGTGGATCAATTCGATCTTTCGCATTTTTCAGCCTGTTTTGTGCGTGTGTAGTGTGAAGTGTGTAGAGGGTAGTAGAGTAGCTAGTGTACTATTACATATCTTTCCACTATTTATCGCGCTGTTATGCTACGCCGACTTTAACGACAACAACAGCAGCAACGAAGCGATGCTATACTTATCCTGGCTGATGTGAGGATTGATCATGCTGTTCATGATGAGTTTCGTGGCGCTTTTCTGAAAATCATCACTACTAACAGTCTACCTGTCGACTGGAAAGAACAAGGGCTGGGAATCCGATACATCGATTTTTCGGGAGGATTGGACCCTGGACATTTCCGGGGGGATTCGACCCTGGCGCCGCGAATTATTCTTGCACTTGAGAGGAAGCAAATTAATGACACAACACCAAACAACAATCACAAAAAAATAATAAAGTCAACTGCACAACAACAAACTGTGCCTTGTTGTATCTTATTTCATTTTTTACTCATACACACACTTCCATACCTTGTAGGGTATCATATTACTACTAGTAGCTACTGTAATAACGAAAAACAGTTCACCAAACATAATAATAATATTATTTCACCTATTTAAGAATAAGGATTGGCATACGTACCACCCTGATAACAGAAACCAGAAAAATACCAAAACTACCACCACGCAGTCATTCCGAATCTCCAGCTGGCTCCATGAATTACGTCGCTATTTTTTGTCCTACCTGGTACTGTACCAGCTACCGTCCTCTCAACTACCAGTACTAGCTAGTAGACTACCAGGTACCAGGTACGTACTGTAGTACTACTCTAGTGTAGAAAGAAGATACTTAACGTGCAGTTTTTTTCTTCTTGCTTCTGATACAACAACAACTAATCTAATAACTGGTTTCATGAGAAAAAGAATAAAAAATTAATTACTCCGACTTTTCCAACCTGAATATAATACAGAGTACCAAAAGAAGTTGAGTATTAAAAATGGCACCAAGAGACTACGGTTCCATTCCAATCAAACAAGAGGACGATGATGAGCTCGTCAGTCTGAACGGGAATAGGTTCTTGAGCCTTCCAGGATTTGATTCCAAACACAGGAAAAAATACCTCTGGATTGCAGGATTGACTGTCTTGGTGATTGTGGGTGGTGTGCTGGTTGCGGCGGATTTGCACAATTCTCACGATGACGTTGCAAGTAACAGTCATTCCCGAGAAAAGCACAACAGTAAAGCGGATCCTGTCTTTGCCAAGAAGGATCAATCTACCATTCTCAGCGACCAATCTCCCATGGACTTGGGATTTGCTTCCATTTCACGTGCCGATGATGCCATGCCCAGTGAAATCTGGGGAAATCGAACGGGTCCTCTTCCAACCAATGCATGGTATTTAGTACGTTGATCTCCTCTCTGACCGTTTTTGTTTTGTTTTTGCAGTGATGTGGACGATGATCTCTGTTTTTAGCGTCTTTTTCTAACTCTGTATTACTATCTTTCTCGTTTATTGTTACTCTCTTATATCAGAATTTGGTGTCGCACAAAGCAATGCACAGTCCTGATGAAACCACTCGCGTCTACACCATCCCTTACATCATTGACATGTCTCCACCAGAAGAAATGGCAGGAATTCGTGTACATTGGCCTGTTTTGTCAGCAAGTGATCGAAATATTCAAATGATTGATGACTTTAAAAATGGACTCTGTTTCGGTGCCTCTACCACCGAAGTTGGCAAGAAATATCACGTCGATCCAGAGTATCCACTGTCTCATTTGGGCGTCAGTTTGAAGTGGGATGAACAAGGCAACAGCAACAATAACAACACAACAACAACTACCTCCTCCAGCACGAAATCAATGTCTACCCACATTGTCAGAGGAATGCCCTACGCCACTATGCAATATTTTGGTGGTGCTTTACCAACGATTTACAGCTTCAATGGACCGGCATCAGGAAATTCGCCCATCACGATTGACGGCAAAGAATCTCTCCAATGCAGTTCCAAGGGAGAAAGCAAGAACGCATATCCCGTCACCGTTAAGAGCCATGTCGATATGCATTTTATTAACTCTGACTTTACTTGGGGTGTCATGTTCAGCAAACCTGTCAAAGTTCAATGTGAAATAAACGGCGACGACAAACAAACTCGCGACTTCAAACTGTCTGTAGTGGGGTACGACGAAGATGAGGTCCAGCCGCTTACGGTACGAGTAACACTCCTCAATGAGTGCACAACGGGAGAAAGTAACATCAAAGACCACTGCATTGGAAATAATGCTCTGACAGACAAAAATGGCAACGAACAGTATGCAAAAATGATGAGAGACAGTGCTGCTGTCTTTCCTACCAGCCCGCAGCTGGAGTTTGCTTATCCTGGAAACGATTCGTCCGATCGAACTGCCAACATTACCATCGACTGGAAAGCAGCGACGTATCATTCCGCTTCCAACAAACAAAAAGATTTGCTCATGTTTGCCATGCCCCACCATATCGAGTCCCTAATTAACTCGACAAGCAGAAATAATTCAGTGGAGATAACAACGCGTTGTGTCAAGACCTTTCATGGGAGAACGTGTCTTGTGCGTGGTGATAAATGGACACTTTCGGAAGACCTCGGAGCTCCCATGTCCTTTCATGCTCCTCGACCACCCAAGGCAGCTGTTATTCCTACTTTAGCCAATGCCCTGGCGGAAGATATTCATTACTCTCTCTCCGACAATACGTTGCGGGGAGCATCCGATACCTATTTCAGTGGCAAAGTTCTGGCCCGTGTAGCACGCGTCATTTCTATCGCAGCCGAGATGAATGCATTAGCAGAAAGTGCTAGCTCCGGTAGCAGTGATATCTTTCAAGTAAAATATGCCGACGTCGACGAAAAGACTCTTTCGCAAATATCAGAAGCAGCTGCTTCCGAGAACCTTCCCTCCAAAGAAGATATTATGAAAGCCGTGGACATGCTAAAAGAAGGAGTCTCAGTTTGGCTCAGTGAAAAGGCCGAGGCGCCTTTTGTCTTTGACAAGAGCTGGGGCGGGCTGGTCAATTGTGGTTGCCGCTATACAACCAAAGATTCTCATGGAAAGTGCAATAATACTTTCCCAGACTGCCCTGCTCTAGCCGATGTCAACGAAGACTTCGGGAATGGCTACTACAACGACCATCACTATCATTATGGTTATCACATGTACGCCGCGGCAGTCGTTGCAAAGTTTGACCCCAAGTGGGCCGCAGAGTCGTTTGAAAAGGTCTTGCTCTATGTTAGAGACTTCGCCAATCCATCGGACGCAGAAGAATTCTTTCCTCAATTCCGCCAAAAAGATTGGTTCTTGGGGTCGTCCTGGGCGTCTGGCATCGTCTCAGCAGAAAACTCTCCCCACGGTAGAAACGAGGAGTCTTCCAGTGAGGCCATTGCAGCGTACGAAGCCATTGCTCTGTACGGAACCGTGATGGTAGATGTTTTTACCAAGTTATTGGACGAAGACAAAATTAAAAAGGCTACTCTTGTGCGGGATGCTGGGCAGTTGCTTACGGCGACTGAACTTCGCGCTACCAACCGTTATTGGCATGTTTGGAGCAATGACGACCACAACAACACTTATCCCGAGGCATACAAGCAACTCGTTGTTGGCATGCTCTATGATACCATGGCTACTTTTCAAACTTGGTTTGCTCCGTATGCAGTTGTCAGTTATGGTATTCAGTTAATGCCTTTTACACCAATCGCCGAAGAGCGGGATGATCCCGAATGGGCAACCGAGCTCTACCCACTGTACAAGGAAGCCTGCGAGTCTGCAGGCAAGTTTTGCGTGGAGAATGGTTGGAGTATAATGCAAGCTGGACTTCTGGCCGAGACTGGTGAAATGGGCAAAGCGCTGGACCAGGCCGCCGCCGTGCCTGCCAAAGTATTCGACAGTTTGGGTGGCTTGGGTAATAGCCTTTCAAATATCATCTGGTTCATATCCACTCGACCAGAAGCAACCAAGACGAAGGAGAGGACCTCCAGCTAGTCGTGCTGTCTCGTGTTTCATGTAAAATCATATCCTTTGAAACTTTCCATTCTTACTGTCAAAAATAAAAAGTGTTCTTTATGTATGTTTATTCCTAATCCTCGAAAAAGTTCTAAGTTACCAGGCGGTATGCACACAAAGTGCTCGCCAGGCCACAGCATAAAATCCTACATCTATTCTTCGTGTGCCAGCCCAAGTGCTGCTTCTATGTTCATCATTTCAAATAAGTTCCGATCGTTTTCAGTTCAATCGTTCCAGCACTTTTTGGCGGGAAAAAGCATGTTCAATCCAGTCTGTGCCGAGAGAAATCCCAACGAGGTGGAGGATCCCGCAATGGCACAGCCCATAATATCTGGAGTTCCATCTGAAATACCAACGGCCTTAATCAAAAAATTTTGATCAGGAAGATAAGCCGTATCGGTTCCAACAAAAAATCCAGTGGCTCCCCCAATGGCCACACTGAGAGAAGCATCCGTCTTGGAGTTGTCATAGGTTGGTTCGTGAATGTGCTCAAAGGGTCCCGAGAGAATGGTACGTGCCATTCGAAGGCCTCCATAAAAGGCCAAGCCACAACCAGCCCAGGTTCCGAATAATACTTCGCTAAACGACAAATCGGCACCTTGCAGAGCATTGACGAGTGGTTGCCAGGCTGTTCCACTGCAAAAGGCAGCAGAGGACAACAAAATTCCCGTGTGCAATTCTCGGGTCAAGTCAACATCGGAATCAATAGCAGACTTTTTAGCCGCAAAGTAAACCATGTGTCCTCCAAGTACGCTGATGGGGGCGACGAAAAGAGTTAATAAGTGCGAATTTGTAAAAATGCTGCACTATATGCACCATCACAAGAATCACCTCTCTCTCATTCTCTGTTCGCATCTACTTACCCGATGGCATCTCCCATTCCAGTCGTCAAGGCAAAGTTCATACTTTCGGGAGAAAATCCAAAATTATTTTCTGCCACAATCGAAGACAATTGCCACCCAAATCCGGCAGGGAAAATTTTCGAAACAGTTACTTCGGCCATGACAGCGAATCGGTTCAGCAGTTCACTGGTTTGCCATGCTACAGCAGTAGATTCTTTCTCGACAGCATCAGCTTGGTTGCGACGAGAGGTACTGTGAAACTTGCGACGCTCCTCTTTGCGTTGCTGAGAAGGAGACGGTGTAGTATTTGGTTGCTGTTGTCTTACAGAAGAGAGGAGACGCACCTGTCTAGCCACAGGATATTTGGCTTTAGAGGCAGAAAGAATGCGGCTGGAGGCAGAAATAAACATGGTGGTGGTCAAAGAAAAAGGTTTAGTTGCTTTGGGGCCGACACAAAAGATGAATTTTATCCGTGAGGAAAGCAAACATTATAAACTTATTGCTGGCGATTCCCGAAACAGACTCGAAGAGGAGGATGCATACGTCGCTCCACGTTGTAACAATAATAAAGCACCTTTCCGGCTAATGTACATGTACATGTACTAGTAGCCATTCTATTAGACCCCCTAGTAGTCCTATGACTCCAAGTAGAGTAGAGCAAGAATTCTTGCAAGAATAAAATTCCGAGAAAATGTGAGGAGGTTTATGTCAAATGTGGCGACGTGTTCCTCTTCCTCTCGATTTACGAATTTCGGTCATCTTGATGGTGGGTCCCGCTCAACACACTTTTTAGTACTGAAGACTTCTGAACACTTGATTAACTAAAACGTCACATCGACGTCATGACGAAACGGAGCAGAGAATTGACCATTCTCTTTTCAGTCAAGAATTGGTTCCAACATTATTTACTTGAAGTACCAGGTAGACTAGCTACTAGTAGTACTCTAGACTACTAGTCCTACAGGAGGCTTGGAAAATACCGTGTTTAACAGTGCCCTTCAATGTGCTCGCTCGTCTTGTTCCCTACTACGTACTACAGTACGAGTACTAGCTACCCTTTCCCCGTCACTCACTCACAAGCACCATGGCGTCGCCTAAAGCCGCCTCCTTTTATAATGCAGTGAATGCGGATAACAACGATACCAATGAAATCGATTACAGCAGCGATGAAGTCGAGGAAAACGACAACGATCTCGACTGCGCAGAGAGAATTTCGCTGGGAACTTTTGACTTTGTGCCCCTTCCTGGGTTCCAAGAAGCCATCGACGATCCCAATTTCCGCAAGGGGCGATGCTTGGATGTCCTCACGACCCTGATAGGATGTGACTTGGTCTGGTCAGACGAATTGGAAGAACCATGTGTGGACGATCAGCTTCCCGCTCTGGCTCTGGCGGCGGCTCGGTCTCCGTTTGTGCTGAGACAGGTGGACGGTGATCCCTATGTGGACGTGGCACTGACTTTAGTGGTACCCGCCGAATATGGCAAAGAAAAATACCTCAATTTGGTCAATCCATTGCCGGCCGAAATACTAGTGGCCTCGGTACAACCTGATGTGGACCGTGATTTATTTTGGGAAGAGATGGATAAGGCATATATCACCAAGGGCCAAGAACCATTAACAGAAGAAGAAGTCCTGCGAATACTCCTATCAGATGCCGTTAAGTTACAAAACAAATCCTTTATCAAGCGGATGCAGGGCTTTCTGCAGTCATCCGTTTTTTGAGCAATTCTTAACAATATTGGCAGGGGCAATTCTTCTTTCGCTCCTATTGCAGATGAGGGAATCGGAAGACAGTGAAAGCTCTCTAGCCAAAGGATGCTTCTGATCGACGACGAAAGCGTCAGACGACAAAAATCTCAGAAGCTAAACATAGACCAGAGTATGCTTGTCCATATTTATAGTTCGTCCCATTTACTATCGCCTGTTTGTGCGTCGTCGTCGTGAATAACCCCGACATTCCTGTTGTATGGATCCGCAATAAACTTGGGAATTGGCTGTCCTGTCATTGCGAGGTGCTGTAACAGGCTCATTTTAGATTCCCAAGAGCTAGATTCTGGCATATTCAGTCTCAATTCTTCGCCTGCGGGAATGTCATGCGTGGCAATTAGTTTCAAGACCAGTCCAGCGCTTCCGATATCATCAGATTCTGTGTTGTTGACGGAAGCAGCAACCTCTAAACGACAGTTGCTTTGATTGTTGTCTCGTCCTACTTTTCTTACCATCCCAATGTTCCCAGCCACAGCCAAAACAGCAGCATCGTTATAGAAATCCAAAATATCAATTTCAAATGCACCCGTTTCATTGTTTCTTCCCTTCATGCGGAATGCACCCTGCTCCCGTAGTTTATAAATTGCGTTTTCTTGCTCCTTGTCCCAGTCATCCCAAAAAAAGCTCAAGGGTTCCAGTGGACTGTTACGGACCTGATCAACAGGCATCACCAAGGCAGGAGAAATTTCAATGATCTGGCCTGCTCGTATGGCCTCTTTTGCAACTGCTGTTGGGTGGTCTTGTAACGGAAGAAATTCATCAGGATTGAGCTGGGGCAAGTACTCACCAAAGATTTGTTGTGTGGCAATAACTCTGTTCCAAGTAGAATGGCCGAGACCAGCAACAGCCTTGCTGCAATATCGTTGTTCCATATCTCTCATTATTTCAATGGATGGGAGCTTGGGAGCTGTTTTTGGCACCTCCATGGATAAACCCCTGTCTCGGAACCATTGTACACCTCCGTAGTAACTCAGGAGCTCCTCTCCCCGGAGGATCTTTCTTTTGGCTGAAAAGCCGATTGCCATCGCACTCATAGGATGATTGTAATCAGGTTCTCTACCAAAATTTGTGAATCGAACATTATGAAGATCTCCCTCTCCGTGATTGTAAAACATTGTCATGCCTGTTGTATGCGAGTGGCGTTAGAAATGAAACAGGAATACAGACTGCACACGACATTGGAAACCATCGAATCCAAGCAAGCCTCACCAAATACAATCACACCATAGGTGGTGATGTCCTCTGGATTGGATTCCCATCGCCAGGCATAATGATAGTCATCCAAGACGCTCTGTCCCAGTATCTCTTGTTTCTGAGGAATGAACCTTGGCGAAACCTCGAAAACGAAGAAGTGCTGTTAGAACACGACAGGAATACAAGCTACAAACGATGCAAGAATCCGACCACTTGAATTCATTAGCAAGTCTCACCTCAATGACATCATTTTTCTCAAAGTCCCTGGCTGCATAAACTCCCCAGCCACGAGGTGGAGACGGTGCTAGATAGATATCGCAATTGTAGCGCCTTTCATCGCGGTACGGACTGTAAAGAGTATCCTCGGCTGGATCTGTTGACTCTGCCTTCAGCAGCACCGACAACAAGCCAAAGGCAACAAGAAGAGGATATCTACACACCATCATCAAATCAATCATCATGTTAGAGAATAACACCGCCCAAGTCAAAAGTTCATTGAATATGATCGGTCTGTGTCGGAGTTCGGAGTCTGGAAAAAAGACTTCACAACAACAAAAAGATCTTGAGAAACAGGGTTGGAAATAAAGATAATCAGTCGTGTATAGGAGGGTGTACACGAAGGTCTCACGTATTTTTGTGTTCGAGTTGATGAAATCCAGTCGCACTGATTTCATGGTCATTTGTTCCGCGGATAAGCATCCGACAGGGCTCTACTACATTCATTCTAGAGAAGATCTTCTGGTTGCTTCTGAAATGAAGGCGGAGCATCCGCCGGAACAGACTAATTGGGTTCTACATCTTGCGAAGACGATGCCTGTCTTGGCCCTGGATCAAACACAATTATCGATTCACGAGCCTTTTTATCCTGGAGGACCTCCGACTTCTTTTCCAGCAATATCAAGTCTACAGGCGAGCAGTTCTCCTTCGGCTGATAATGCTCTTCCAACATTCTTTGTTCTGCAACCAATCGTATTTTCTTCCACAAAAGACCCCACACAAAGTACTTCTTCTCCAACAATTTCGAGTTCAGAATCAACCAGCTTTTGCCTATCTCAGCCAATGTCCGTCCGAGGTACGCTCGAACTTTGTGTTGTTGTTGCCGGCAATGCCTGTTTCCAGGAAGGCAATTGTGCTTTTCTTTCCTGGAGGTAGTCTTGGCTAACCGTCCACAAGAGTCTACTTTTTAAAACAAAGCAGTGTTTTCGATGGCAAATCAAAGTAATGTAGTGGCCCGTGCTTCAGTCGACATGACAAGTTACGCTATACTCGGAGTATTAGCTTTATTCGACGTCTATTCTTTCAGCGCTTAAAACAGAGCTATTATTGCCTACCTCAATTCATGCGCCCACAATTATTGGTTTCTCCGCGCAGCTTCTTCAAACTCCTCAGCGGCTGTAAGTGTTAGCGGCTCTGAAAATAGTTCTCTAGCGACATCCGGATTGAAGGTAAAGGTATCCATCTTATGACTCTGCATCAATTGAGCCATGCTATCGACACTGCGAATGCTGGCTACCAAAATCCGTGTGGATGATCCCATGCCTCTGACGATTTCTTCCATGGCTTGGCACTCCTGCAGTCCATCTTTCCCATTATCGTTCATGCGTCCCAGGTACGGTGCCAAATATTCAGCGCCCACTCCGGCCGCTACAATGGCCTGGCGCGAGCTGTAACAGGCCGTTAAGCAAACCCGGACATTGGCTTGAATCAGCATGGCTGCAGCTTGGGTTCCCATCGTTGTTACGGGCACTTTAATAACGATGCGATCTCGATCGGGTTGCGATAATTGCATTCCAATATCAAACATTTCCTGGGCTGTGCTTCCCCAGGCCTGACACATGAATTCGTGGCAGCACGGTTGACCCGCAAGGCTAGAAAAAGAAAAAGCCGTCTTAGCGAGATAGTGCAGGTTAGATACGGTACAGGGTTGCTTGGCTCGTTCTAATAGGGTTGGATTGCAAGTTATCCCGTGGAAAATTCCCAGTGGCATTAGTTCATCCCATACTTTGGAATCGGCAGTGTCAAGAAAGAGACGACCCTGTGTGCCACGATGACATGTGGGAAGTTGACTGTGAGTGGGTTGCCATGCTTCAACGTTAATTGACAGCAGTAACAGAAGGTATATCCATCCGAAAGAATGAACTATCAGCGAAGCTGAACTGGCCACGTGTTTCATTATTTGTTCGAAGGTCTGGTGCACAAGCAGCAAGCTCGAGCTTTGGCTGCCTCGGAGGTCCGGTGGAAATTGTGCGGTTGTCCAAAGTCAAAAATCTTGATTCCAACAAATATTCCAATAAATTTAATGAAAGATACTGGTTCGGGTGGGCAGTGCTCCAAATTTTGGTCCCTAGTCCAACAGTCATGAATGATTCAGAGTATCTTTTCGCGCAGACAACGAACGACAACATACTAGACTAGTCTAGTGCATGAGGTCAATAATTTAATTTATCAGTGAAACGTCTCCCGTTTAGTCTATTAGCTAGTAAATCTCTCACTCTAGAGTGCTGGCGCCCGTCAATTTTAGACTGCTCTGCATCACTCAAAGCACGCTTGACAGCTTTAAACTAGGAATTTCTTAGGACAGTTCAAATAAACTGCCATGGTGAGGCAAAGGCTACTATTTTATCTACCCCTCTTCCAGAAAGTTGTTTTGTTGTCGTCACTGACAGTATTGACTGCAGTAGCTTTTCCAGGGAAAGGCGTCTTCCAATCACGCAGCTCTCATCTCATTATAACATATTATTATAATGACGGTAAAAACTTACGTTTTCCAATATCAGCAAACTACCAATTGCCGAAACAAAACCAGAAGCGTTGGCATTCTTTATCCAAGTATAATAATCATATCAGACAACATGCAGGAGTATCGTCATACTCTCCCACGGCTTTGTCCATGACACGTTCACCCGACAACACCAGCGAAGACGAAGACGATGGCGACTACGACTATCACAGTTCTTTACCCGAAACAGTTTCGTCCTGGCTCATGATATCACTGCCATTTAGTAGTCTTGTATTTCCCTTACTGTTGGACGTGGCACGATCCCAACCGCCCAATTCGTCCAGTCAATTTGCGGCCTTGACAGCGTTACTGGTATCGAATCGTCTCTATTTGTACACCATGTCATCGACCATTGTGGCCCTGGTGGCCTTGCGTAGTGCCAGTCAGGACAGTGTTGCCTTGGGACAACGAGTGGTTGATGTGACGGAAGAATTGCTGTACAGTCCACCACTGAGGGGATCGGGAACGGTAGTACCACCGCCAAACAACGCCGAAAAAGCAGTTGCTACTACGAATGGCGATTCCGCGACAGCCACCAAGAACGAGGCCGGTTACACAAAATCTGCTATGATCCAAAATCTCTCCACTGAACTTGGTGATTCGCTCGATTCTGTCTCGTCGGAAACGCAGGCCATTGTCTTGCCTGTGTTGGTAGTCGCCTTGTTTGCATCGTCGTTCTTCTTTGTGCAGCTACTCAACACTGGTGACGACATTTTAACAGGGGGTGAAAGCCTGACTGTGCTCTTTTTTCAAAAGTATGCTCCCATCTTGTCATCGCTTTGGAATGGCCTCATTTTGACACTCTTTACACGATGTGAAGTCCGACGCTTGCTATTATCAAGCCGTCTTGGCGCCAGCAGTAGCAATAACATTACCAATGCTTGGCTGCCTTGGCTGGTGGGCGCTGTCATTACAGCACTAGCATTTGGAGGAGTGTGGCAAGCACAGAACTTTGTCAACATGGCACTGGCGATATTGGTAGCCAGGGCCATTCAAATCAACAACTTACCAGCCATACTCGGGGCCTT
>Ga0100390_10003877_pt1 | contig 12986 bp, 11 predicted proteins | sample CryGeymeta201514_FD_81540 | JGI IMG/M metagenome (GOLD analysis project Ga0100390, IMG submission 81540) | Groundwater microbial communities from Crystal Geyser aquifers in Utah, USA - Crystal Geyser metaG 2015-14 | ecosystem: Environmental > Aquatic > Deep subsurface > Groundwater | place... | reverse complement strand
AATGACAAGAAATTTGGTGCTTGTCAAACTCAATTTATTTCATCTCACTGAACTCCTCATACAATTTGTACTTGCTGGTCTTGACAGATTAGCTCACAAGCAATCGACAACAAATACGTACAGTTGAAGCTATAGAAAACACTCACTTAGGTTACACATTTTTTTTCCTTCTGAATTCTCAAACCCTTCATCAAAAATCAAAACCTATCCGGCCACAGCAACCAAACTACAACAACACCCTACCAAGATGCGTATTGTAACTGCAACAGTCTTGGCGCTTGCCGCCTGTAGTCTCACAACCTTGACGCAAGTCCACGCTCAAGGTGGTGGCGAAGAAGATCAGAACATGGAAGGACAGGAAAACAACAATTACTACAATCGTCAGAACCAAAATCAGTACTGGAGATCTAGTAGCTACCAGCAACAGCAGCAGTACCAGCAGCAACAGCAGGAACAGCAGCAGGATCAAGGAAACAACAACAACAATAACAATAACAATAACAACAACAATAACAACAACAAGAACAGCAACAGCAACAACAATAAGAATAGCAACAGCAATAGCAACAACAACAACAACAATAAGAATAGCAACAGCAACAGCAACGGCAACAGCAACAGCAACTACAACTCTGCGAGTGCCCAAGAGAACGCGCAAGCCTACATGACCAATGTAGGATATTACACCAACACGCGCGATAGCAATTGGCACTACCAATCCGGGGTGGAGTACGGAGACGGTACGTACAGTCAATCGCAATGGCGTAATGGCCAGTATGCTGCGAACGGTGACGGCACCGACGCGTATAACAACGGCGTAAGCAGTAGCAGTAGCAGTAGCAGTAGCAGTAGCAGTAGCAGTAGCAACAGCAACGGCGACAGTGCTTACAATGGGTACGATCAAGTGACCAGTCAAGCCAGCAGTTACGCGTGGGATAGTTCCAATGATTTGGGATGGCTGAGCGACTATAAGATGAAGTTTGATGGATGTGCTCGGGATTACGATGAAAGCGGAGGAGATGTGTGAGTCGCTGTGCTTGATGATGCTTGATAATGCTTGAAGATGCTTGATTTTTGTGTGATGATTGTATCACAAGAGACTCACTTTTTAACCTTTACCAACGAACCACGAAATATTCGAAACCCTTTCAGGAATTCTCAATTGCTGGCCAAGTTCAAACTCTGCCCGAAAAACAGCAACCAATGCCGCAATGCCGGTGATTACGTTATTCCCATGGATTCCTTTGTCGCTGTTTATAGTGGAATCATTGGTTCCGATTCGGACTGTGCGGCCGCGGAAGAGACTTGCATTGCCTCTTGTCAAGACATGGCCGATGAATACCAGAACCAGTATTCCAACGAACAAGATCAAAACCAAGATGACCAGCAAAACGAAGAGGAAGGAGACGATCAAGCCAACAATGGTGGAAACCAGTATGCAAACTATGCCCAGCCCAACTACAACTACGGCTACAACAGCAATAACAACAACGGAAACAACCGTCGTCACCTCGAACAAGACAGTTATTACTTTGATTATAATGGATGTCTCTCCCAGTGTATGAGCAGTGTCGGTATGTCCAGCTGTGAAGATACGCAAGGAGGAAACACCGCCGGAATGGAAGATATGGTACAGTGTCATGAAGTTGCCGACTCAGTTTACGTCGGGGCTTCCTGTCGGAAGGGGGGTGTCTACATGGGAACTTTTACTGATTCGGCTTGCACCCAAAGGGCCGCCACTGGTACCTACAAACAAATTGTACGTTCAATGTATATTTTTTAAAAGGCAAATGCATAAATGGTACTGACATCCTTGGTCCTATTTTTTTTTTTCTTCTTTCAGAGCGGCGAATCTCTTCCTACCTCCAACCTGGTCTCTAGCGATTACGTGCCATGCAGCAGCGGTGTTTGCCATTCTCTCTACGCGGAATCTGGAAAGTGCGAAATCAAAATGAACAAGGAAGACAAGAGTACAGCTGGATGTGACTACATTCATTCAATGTCCCGTATGGAAAAGCAGCGCTTTTGGATTGTTGTTGCTGCTTGCTTTATTCTTGCCGCTACAATTGTCACGGCTGCCTGTATGCTCTACACTCAAGGAGCAGCCCGCGCTCGTCTCGCAGCTCGCATGACGGCCTTGTTGGAAGACAGTCAACAAACCTACTCGCAGACCACAAAGTCAGTATACGACGGAATGTCGAACTTGTCCGACATGGTCCAAGGACGGCCAGGCACATCTGCCGCTGCTGCTGCTACTGGTACTGCCGATACTGCAACGGATGATGCTGCTACTGTTGCCAGTTGTTCGGTCGCGAGTTACGAAGGTGCCAAGATGGAATCGGACGATGTCAAGAAGCCTCCTACTGTATAGTTACTCGGTAAGAATGGGCGGTGAAGTGAACATTTGTCGGCGTAGATCCTGCTTTTCGCATGGAGCAGTTTTTTTCCCCTCGAGCTATGCGCAAAGCTTCCAACACACGCCCCGATACGAAAGAAAACAATCTGAGATTTGAAACTTTGTGAGAAACCCCCATTGTTGTTGAATGTAAAAAGTATAAAACAGTACATGAACGTTTTCTGTCATTAGTACGATATTTCTATTAGTTGTGTAGTAAACGATAGTTTTCCGACTCGTCCGCGTGGCAAGTGCGTACCAACCAACCAAACGTGATAGCAAAGGTTGGCCATCAAGAGGCTCTAGCTTGAGCTTGAGTACACTCCATGAGTTGATATGACCGATCAGTACGACGCCTCCATGGACCAGCGAGAAAGGGAGCGAGCAAACAGTGATTCTCCTGCTGTAGCATTTCTAGCTTTTAGAAGCTGTGATTGGGAAGGAACATCTACCATAATATTATTTATACTGATAGTACCCAACGACCTACTAGCTACTACTGTAGCTACTAGACCAGAGGGAGGACTAGTAGCTAGTAGTAGTAGTAGTAGTCTAGTCGTATTGAAGAAACCTACCTGGTACTACTATTGCACAGAACTATAGTACAAGGTCTACTAGGTAGTAGACTGGCTGGAGGACTGCTACTACTAGTTAGTAGTAGCTACTAGTAGTACTCCCTAGCTAGCTAGAAGCCTAGTAGCAGTAATACTACTACCCTACTTCTTGTGTATTTTTACGCCTGCTGGCTGTAGCAAAACTATTGTATCTCCATCCCTAAACTGTTCTTACCGTTAAGGTTTCATCCAATAGCCAATAATTTACAAAAATCCAATGATGTTCCAACTTAAATACAATCTGAGTTCCAACGGGTCCGGCGCGATCGTCTGACCGGCGTAAATGTAATAATAATATTATTACTGTAGAATGATGAAACAGCCACAGCAACACAGCAACTCCACGAAGAGAGGTCTTCTCTTTCCACCATTTCGGTATTATTAGTCTTCTTGACCATGGGCATTGTTACCTCTGGTCCCCTTTCAACAACAACAAACAACAACAATCGCATTCTATCAGTATTGTTGTTTATTACAACAGCTCTTGCTCTTGTTTATAGCTTACCGATCTGAATTTCATATCGAGGAAAGTAAAGCCGGAGAAACAGTTTTTACTGCAGCAGCAGCAGCAGCAGCAGCAGCAGCAGCAGTAGCAGCGGAAGGAATAGCAGCAGCAGCAGGAGGAGGAGGAGGAAGTACAGTAAAGATAACAACAAACCACAAGTACCAACACAATGGGCAACGCATCATCCATCACGTCACATCTTCCTTCTATGTCTCCTGGTAAGCCATGCAGTAAAGACCATGATGCGGACGAAAAGGACCACGACAAAAACAACGACAAACACAACAAGTCTGGTAAAGGCAACAAGAACTCCAAGTCCAACAAATCAGGCAAGAAGAACTCTGCAAGTAATACAGCCGCAAGTGCCACCCAGGTCGCCCAGGCTGCAGCCGAAAGTGCTACTGAAAGAGCCAAGAAGGTACTGGGGGATGTACAGACTTCCATTAAGATGGGAGTCAGAAAGTTAGAAGAACAGGATCACCCAGCCGCACACCTGATCGACTCCGTTTGTGGTCCCATTTTTGAACCCTCGTCGTCGTCCGCATCGGATCGAAAGAAGGGCATGAGAGATGCCCGGTCGGCCAGCTTTTACAGTGAAGATTACAATTCCGATGACTCCCGAACGCTGAGCGACTGCGATGAACAGACGTTGGATACGGACTACAATGCCAGCACGGTCAACGAGAGCACCGTGGCGTCCAGTGTCATTCCGAGAAATAGGCGTGATCGAGAAGATTCCTCCTTCATTTCACAGAGCGATTATGAGAGTGATCATCCACACAGCAACAGCAACAGCAACACTAACACCAATCGCAAGCAATTGAGCAAACGAGACACGCACCGTCAAGGTCGAAGTCAGACTGGTAAAAACAAGTATGCCAGTGATGATGATGATGATGATGACGACGAAGATGATGACACACAAACACAAACAACCCTAGACAGAGACAGAGTACCGCCCAAACAAATGCTGGCAAAACCACTGGCATCTAGCTTTGCCAAACGCTGTTACTTTACCAAGGCGGGCATTGGAAAGACGACACAACACTACGAGGGTTTAACGCTCACTGGAAATGTCGTTCTCATGTTGGCAACGGCTATGAAACTCAAGGGATGTCCCACTATTTGCGATGAAGATTTACGCAGAGTGGAGCAAACCTATCCGAATCAGTTTTCACGCTTACCAGACGAGCTGTTGTTGAGCAGTGGGTGGAGACGGATCTCCAAATATTGTCACTTTAGTAACAAACCTATTCCTGATGGAATCCCGTTCTTTCGTAAGTAAAACGAGTTGTCCCTCGTTATTTTTGTTGCATGATTGTTTTGGATGATATCAGCCTTGTTGCAAATTCTACCATTATTTGTCAACCACCATTACCATTGACTCACAATCACATCCGTATCTCACAAATCCCACATGTAAACCACTCATCCTTAGACTCGAAGCAACGACTGCATCCACAAGGTGGATACTACTTTTTGTTGGCAGCAGCTGTTGGAATGGTACGACCGATTGACGTCGAACCGCTCACCAGAGACACACTGGTACTGCTCGAGACGGACTATCCATCCCAATGTGATGCCGCGCCTGCCATGCTTATTGAAGATCCAGATGAATGGACGCTCGTCAACAAATTTTGCTTTTTTTCGGGAGGGCCCATTAACACCGAAGAAGATGTCTACTACCAAGCGGACTTTGATGGAAATCCAATTTATATGCTGGCATTTTTGTCACCTAGTCTGACACCCGAAGAATTATACAAACTTGAAATCCAAAGCGAACATAATACAGGAATGCCAATCAGTAAAGCCCAGTCCATGGCCTTGGCCGAACAGGCAGGATTGACAAGTGTTGCCGCCGTACAAGATGTCGAATCCGTCTACGATTTGACTGATCGAGACTTTCACGATTTAAAATTGTATCATTTGGGCCCATGCCGGGCCTTGCCACAATATATCCTACAACCACCGTCCTGGACCAAGGTCTTGCCACCACACTTTTTGGAGGCTCGTCATCGAGCCCTTTTGAGGGCTCAGGAATACGAAATGCAACACGGAGGAACCATCACACCCATTCTCAGGGATCCCATCGCTCCTCCTGCGCAGCAACTCACTGTTGGCGCAACACCCATTGTTGGACGTACGGCGAATAGTAGTATACAGCAAGACTACGATGAGCATCAGCAGCTTGATGAAAGGATGTATTTGCAACAGCAGCATCAACAACAAGAGGATTATCTAGCACATGGGTACCACCAATCACACCAACAGTCGTACATGGAGACACATTTTCATCAACAGCATCCCCAGGAGCCAGGATATTACATGCATGGCAATCCCTCGAAAGTTTATCAGACCAACGGACCTGATGACCAGATTGACGAAGGTAACATGGGAGCGTATGAACAGCAGCAATATCAACACGATCCAGCGTACCAACAAGAAGAACCGGATTTTGACAATCCTCATTATCAATCGCAACAAGATTATGAAGGTGAATCGCAATTGCAGTATTCGACCCAACCCGACGATCCGAGTGGCCAGCCTTCCGTTTTTCACCGAGAAGTCACGGAGGAAGGAGCCTTTCTCAGTACCAACCAAGCTCCGTAAGTTTCCTTTTGTTTCAACGCTTGCTCTGTATTCTATTGTTTCGAAGTTTTTTATGCCGGTATGTACGAATTTCTCAGCGCCCTTCTTTCTTGCACCTTATCCTAAAATATCAGAATGGACGCAGCAATAGCGACAAGACTAAGTGGACATGGCATGGATCCACCAGAGCGCGGATCTTCGGAACCGGATGTGGATGAAAGTGCCATTGCAAGTCACGGCGTTGATGACGGTGTCAGGGATGAGAGACATAACACAATGAACGAAATGGTTGACAGTCCAGGACAAATCGAAGATTCACCTTCTTATATTGCTGGTGACGAGAACCCTCAATATCCGTACGACGACAAAAACCTGGAGCAAGCAAGAGACGATCGCTACTACGATTCACCAGAATGCTTGAAGGACCAGAATGGCAGTCAAGACCACGAATTCTTTAACGCTCACTCTGGAGGCGTCGACGACGAAGACGAGTTTGCTGAATCTTACTTTGATCATGGCGCCATGAATGGACGACATCCGGATGACCACTTCAATGATGGAGCCTACTACGAAAACGACCCAATGCAGCAAGAAGCACCTCGTCCTGACTTTTATGACGAGCGCTACTACAAGGACGATCCAATGCAACAAGAAGCACCTGGTCCCGACGACTATGGAGGTGAAAGTGACATATCATCTCCTATCAAGGCGGATCATTTACGTCGCTTGGGCCGAGAAGCGGAAGAGAGTCCAAAACGGTCATCGGCCGTGGCGGCCGAGAGTCCCATGAGTCAAGGTAGCGCTCAATCGATTAGCGAATTTTCACATACGTCAGCAATGAAAGGAGCCCAAGAGCTGCTAAAACGGAATCGTCAACGTCGCCACGAGCAGTACGTTCTTTTTTAAAGGGGCTGAACTGAAAGATTTCTTTTTATGTTTTGTTGCTCACATCTACTTGTTCCTTCTATCGCAGGGCCCGCAAACGAATCGGCGGTGAGTTCGACGAAGTTCGCAACAATGACAACGAGAGCCTCGGTGCGGATACAGATGAAAGTCGTTTGAAATCATTGGCACAGTTTGCCTACGATGAACCAGAAACTCCCATATCTGAACGTGCAGGAGCTGCCGACGATGCCAGCACATCTACTTGGGGAGAATCAGCAAATTCGGATGCTCTTCATTCATCTGTGATATCCGGAGGGTCTGGTTGGACAGACAGCAGTAATCCAGCTGATCGCTCTAGTCGTCGAGCGCTGATTTTGCAAATGGCCAAGGCTCGCATGAAATCTAATAAAGACAGAAACCCTGCAGAGCATACAATCAAAGAAGAAAAATCAAGCGAGCTTGAATATGATGACGAGAGCCGCTTGAACAATCAATCACAATTTTCCGCAGGAATAACAAGTGACATTGATTTCGCTGCCGACCTGGACTAGGAATGAGAGCGCCGACTTAGCACTGACGACTGCCATCGCCTTATGATACATCTGCACGGATAACAAAGAACCCCAGAGCGGACGAGTCCAGCTCTTTAGTGTCACTGTTTTACTATTTTTATTGAATTTATGAAAGACTGTATGTGCAATGGATGTATTATAAGTTTTTGCTCTGCATGTGTGAGTGTGATGGTCCGATTTTAAACAACAAAACTGGATTATCTAAATTTGTGACCGTCGCGATCACAGCAGTGGCATCCAAAGAATCAGACGGTTGATTTGATTTTAGGCCGCGCTGGCTGTTAGCACTACCTCGAGCTTGCTAAGCTGATGGATAATCTTCTGAAATAACTCATTGAGAATGGATTGGCTTGCTTGCCAGTCTCCCAACTCATACAAGACGCCTGCCATTTCACGAACAGCGCTTGCGATCAGCGAAGAGCAGTCGTACTTCCCAGTAGCCAAGTGAAAAATCTCTAGACTTTTGCGAAACAGCAGGACACTTTTGGTATTCCAGGCCGCGCACTCATCTCGCTGAGCGGCAGCCGCCCAATGCTCGCAGGCAATGGCACAATTGTACACCATTGCCGCGCTGCAAAGCGCAATGAACTCAACAGTTGGATGGGACGCTTCGTCTGCAGGTATGTCGATTTGGCATAGCTGGTCGTCGGAAGGAGTATTTGTGTACATATCCGTGAGTAGTCGAAGACGCACAGGACAAGAGCTTTGGCAGCCCATTGTCTGACGAGGAGAGAATATTTCAGCAGGAATCTGCAGGCTTTGAAGAAGGAACAAACCTTGCCCGAAAGATGTATACGCAGCCTCTACCTGACCCAACGACAGCTGGACAATACCAGTGTGATTCGTTTCGATTACTTGACCCAGAGTGCCCATTGCCAAGGAATGATTAGAATGATTCAACTGTGCCATTTTGATGTGTGCCAAGTGCGGACCTGGTAATAGTCGAATTGTAACTTGGTACTCAATGAATTTTGTGCTGTGCTGTGGTACTACAAGAATTGTGGAAATCGATCCTTTCTGGAATTGTGGACTTGCACGTACCTGGTACCTGTTACCAGGTACCTGGTAATTGTGACATTCTTTCGAGTTAAAGATTGAAAAGCAAAGCGTATTATTTACCTCAATCCACTGGACATCAAGCGACAGACCAAACTGAAACAGAATTAAAGATCTGTTTGTATCGTAAATAAATGTTAAACACTTTTACTTAAGAAACACAAAATTAGATAAGTGGATTATGCCGAACCTGGTACCAGGTACCTAAAGGGAAGGTCTCCACTAAGTAGTGGTAGTCCTACTAGCTACTGTAGGTGGTACCAGTACTAGCAAGTAGACCAAAAACTATTATGATCTCAAATGGTAGTTCCACAAGATGTAAAAATTCCCGGCACTTCGGAACTGTCAGTTCAATGTTTTGCTCTTTCCACTAGCTTCACCTCACGGAACTGTAAGTTCCTTTGTAACAAGGGATCTTTACCATTGTCCACGACTAGATAGACTATGTACACCGTCTGACAACGATTATTGCTACCATGGTACTGGTAAAGCTAATCAGGAGTGAAGGCTCCTGTAACTTCGAGAATGCGGCTACAACTACTACGGTAGTACCTGGTAGTAGACTAGACCTAGTAGTAGCTAGAGCGAAGTCGGAAGACAAAACTTTTCTGTTCTTCCAGAACTGGCGGGAATGGCAAAGGGACGAAGGAAATGCGCAATAAGTTTAACATGGCGTCCGGAATCACTGTGCAACCCCAACCTACGTACTAAACATGGACTTCCTGCACAGAGTCGTAATGGGAAAAGAATGTATCAGTTTACCTGACTACCACGTACTAGTATTACTACTAAGCAAGATAAGCTCAATTTTCTACCTTACGTACATCAAATAAACGTTATAGTAGAACTCAATACTAGAGTATGTATTTTGGAACTTCCACGCTTCGGTTGCATGTGCCCTGACCATCTATTACCACTCGTGCCACGTAGTAAAACCTTATAATTTCTCCGCACGTTTTATTTTTTTGCCAGCCAGCTTCCCCATTACAGCGTCAATGACGTTACCCACATATTTCTTGAGGACAATTTATGGATACCCGGATTATAGCAAGCCCCCTGGCTTTTTCTTTCCCATCATGCTCGGGACCCAGCATCTTACTGGTTCTCGCTCAAGATCGTTTTCAATCTTGATGAGTTCGAGGGCAACGTTTTGTACCAAAGGATGTTTGGAAGAATCATCACGCATCGTTCCAACCATCATGCCGAGCGCCTTATCAAAATATGATTTCGCTGAAACATATTCATCCTTGTCCTTTTGCAGCAATCCAATGTTGTACAGCGTTTCGGCAATGACAGAATTTTTGGCGTCTCTTCCAAATAGTTGGAACTGCATTCCAAGTGATTGCATAAAGTAGTCTTCCGCGACGCCAAAGTCTTTGTCCAAACGAGCCAGATTTCCGAGACTGCATAAAACGACAGCTATATCAACATTTTTGGCGTCACGTCCACCGTACAGGGTGTGAAACATGTCAAGCGATTGTTCCAAATAATCTTTGGCTTCCTTGTGCTTGCCCAGCCTCATGGACATGTTACCACGATTGAGAATTGTCTTGGCATGATTCTCGTTCCGGACATTGGTTCCACCAACAGCTCGATCCATGGCAATGGCCTGGTCGTAGTAGTCCTTTGCCTGCACAAATTCACCCCGAGCTCTTGCCAAGTTGCCAAGACTATGCAGGTTATGTGTGGTGTCGAAAGGTTGTGATAGTTGTTAGTATTGCTTCGGTGTAACAGGACAAAGTTGTGGATGTAAATAATATTTACCTGTTGATGGTGTTTGCAATGTTCGTATTGTTGGCTTCCGCGCCAAATACGTGGTATTTCATTGTCAAGGCTCTTTTGAATTCATCTTCAGCTTTGTTGAATTGACCTAATTCGCTGGACAAGATTCCCATACTGTGCAAGGTAGTGGCCAAGCTCATATTTTGCGCATCCGATCCAAAGAGGTGATATTTGATTTCTAGTGCCTTTTCGTAGTAATTGCGTGCAAGTTCAAACTTACTCATGTTGCAGTGCAAGTTACCAAGATTGTTCAAAACTCGAGCAATGTCTTGTGTTTTGGCATCATCTCCATGCATAGTATGCAGCATGAGCAATTCCTGTGCCAAAAACTTACGAGCATTCTCGTACTCTCCCAAGATGCGATGGAGGTTACCAATATTGTCAAGAGCCGCACAAATATCGGTATTCTGTGCCTTTAATCCATACAGTTCCTTTTTGAGCTGATAGGCTTCGGTATAAAAGATCCGGGAGGCTTCATATTCTCCAACAAGACTAGACACTTTGCCCAAATTATCGAGTTTGGCTTTTAAGATCCGCAGGTTTGGTTTGGTTCTTGCTTTGGCGCGGGTCGGAGCATGAACTCCGTAATGCATCTTAAGAGAGGTCTTATAGTACTGCAAGGCAAGTGAATAATTATGCAAATTGCAAGCTATATGTCCCAAACTCTCGTGACACATGATGAGGTCATCGTTTTCTGCATTGGGACCATAAATATGTTGTTTAATGTCAAGTCCACGTTGAAAGTAGTTGAGAGCCTCATCTTGTCGTCGTTCCTTGGCAGAGATTCGTCCCAATTGTAACCAGATGTCTGCCACCTTGTGTGATTTGGGATCATTGCCGTATTGTTGGTAATGTTCGTCCAGGGCCTTGGTAAACAACTCTCTGGCAAGAGTGTAGTTTTCATTCCTAATAGCCAAATTGGCAAGCTTCACCAAACCATCTCCTGCCTGGTAGGTTTCGTTGCTCTTCTTTTTCCTTCTACTTCTTTTGAGCGAGGCATTTTTAGTGAGTTTGCTACTGCTGTCTTGCTCTTGTTGCTGGTTATCGTTCCTGCTCATCTCTTGACCACCGCAGGAAGTCATATTATTCATGGTTTCCCAATCTGGAATAACAAATTCCAAATCATCCAACAAGCTTTGTGTATGCTGTTTGATAAAGGACGTCGTCTTATCTTTGTCTTCTTGTTCGTTAGTCTTTGTATTGTCTGCATTACTTGTATTTGTATTTGTAGTGGGAACACTTCTACTGATTTTATCTACGGTGGGAGCAGAATCGCGTTCTTCTAGTTCCTCGTTCTTCTCTTCCAAGTTCAGCTGATGACAAGATCCCAGTAAGTTTCCCACTCCCAAATCAGCCAGAATATCTTCCATCATCCTGCTATCATTGTTATTCGCATTGTGATCATCTCTGTCTTCTTCTATACTGTTTTTGCTTTCGTTGTTGTTATTTTTGTTGTGAATGCCGCCTACTAAAAACTCACGAGGATCCATTAAATAGTCTTTTGGATAGTCTGTCGGTTCTACCCACTGTAGTCCCGATCGACGACTGGAAACAAAACCAACATAGGGAACCTCCAAGTGATTTTCGTTGCCGTTGTTGTTTGCGGTGGATACGATTTTCTGGTCACCGTCGTCGTCGGCGTTGTCGTCGTCATGAACGTCGTCGTTACAGTTGCGATTGCAGACTTGACACGTTGTGCTGGTACAAATGTGGACATTTTGCAACTGATTCACTTTGACAGATGTGATAGTTGTTTCTTCATTTCCAACTTCTACTGCGCTCATCTTTTTATGGGTTTGATTCGTTCTCATCTTGTATTCGTTCTACGTCCTTGTCAGGTAAGATTGAGTAATCACTTGTTTTGATTATTATTTCTGTGCTCTTTTTATTCCTTGGAGGTACCAGGGAGTGGTATACACTTCTTAACAATCATAGCGGTAGCATGAATGGCACATGACACGAGAGACGAGAGAGTACCCAAAAATATCACAAGGTAGTACTTTCAGCGACCAGGTCTATAGTAAAAGAGTAGATTATTCGTCCTAAGTAACTCTGGGATAGCGAATCTATTCATCTAATTACCATGAAATAGCCAAGTATCAATCTATTCGTTATATGTGACTGTGATCGAGCGAGTCATAAAAATGATGCCATGCAAACGTGAATAACAACTCCGAGTAGTCTACAGTAGTTATCTTTCAAACGATTCATTCAGATTTAAAAAGAATTCATTCCTATATCCTCTGTGCCCTCTGATCTCTGATCTGGATATTACCAGGTTTTATACTACTACTACTACTATGTACAGTACCTGGTACTACTCTATTATAGGTAAAATGAGACCAAGGTCTCATTTCCCCAGTATAGGTTTCAAACCCCTATAGTAAAACAGTAGGGTTACCTATCCTACCGAAATTTGGGATCGTGCCAGACTCCCTTTTTGAGTAGGGTTCCACATGGTGCGTTCCAGTGCTAATGGACCTACTGTCGTATCATACTCAGTCTTATTTATTTGTCGGTTATGAGACTCTCAATCTAAATACCAAGACGAAAAAAGAGACCGGTACTTGTTAACTAGGAGAGCATTT